>Ga0116194_1000900_pt1 | contig 20787 bp, 16 predicted proteins | sample AD_SCU001_MetaG_FD_89887 | JGI IMG/M metagenome (GOLD analysis project Ga0116194, IMG submission 89887) | Active sludge microbial communities of municipal wastewater-treating anaerobic digesters from China - AD_SCU001_MetaG | ecosystem: Engineered > Bioreactor > Anaerobic > Digestate | place...
AGACCTCATCGCCGACCCGGAGAAGGCACATACGCGCTTCGGCTGGAGGCCACGGGTGACGTTCCCTGACCTGGTCCAGATCATGGTTGACGCCGATATGCGGGCAGTTGGTCTCGAGCCTATCGGGGAGGGGGATGAGGTGCTCATGAAGAAGTTCCCTGACCGATGGTGGGTGGCAGATTGAGTCGGCCTTCCATCCGGCTTCAGGAATCAGGGACCATGGTCTCTGTTAGAGCAGGAGGTCCCGGGAAGGTTATGCGCCGTCCCTTTCCTGTTGCTGTGGCTTCAGGAACAAAGAATTCCGGATGTCCGACAACACAGCTTCGGAAGAGGGTTTATCGGATCGATGGCGCCCTTAGGAACGGGTCGGCACAGGGGACTGTATTGATGCATCCCCGGGAGAGGGTATGATGTTCTGGGACGGAAAGGAAGTCCTCGTCACCGGGGGGGCCGGATTCCTCGGCTTTTCCCTCGTGAAGACGCTTGAAAGGCACGGGCTTGCAAAGGAGAACATCAGGGTGCCAAGGAGCCGCGACCTTGACCTGCGGCGTTGGGAGAACTGTGTTGCCACGGTGCAGGACATCGACCTCGTCATCCACCTTGCAGCGAGGGTTGGGGGCATTGGTTACAACATGCAGAACCCGGGCGCTCTCTTCTACGACAACGCCATCATGGGGATTCAGTTAATGGAGGCCGCCCGGCGGGCCGGCGTAGAGAAGTTCGTCGCCATCGGGACGATCTGCGCCTACCCGAAGTTCACACCGGTCCCATTCCGGGAAGAGGAACTCTGGAACGGGTATCCAGAGGAGACCAACGCACCCTACGGCCTCGCAAAGAAGATGCTCCTCGTCCAGGCCCAGGCCTACCGGCAGCAGTATGGGTTCAATGCCATCTACCTCCTCCCGGTGAACCTCTACGGTCCGGGGGACAACTTCGATCCCGCAAGTTCGCACGTCATCCCGGCGCTTATCAAGAGGTTTATCGAGGCGGTGGAAGGAGATGCGGAGAGCGTCGAGGTCTGGGGAACCGGCACCGCTTCCCGTGAGTTCCTCTACGTCGACGACGCCGCAGAGGGGATCGCGCTTGCCGCCGAGCGCTATGACAAACCCGACCCGGTGAACCTCGGGGCAGGCTTTGAGATCTCAATTCGCGATCTTGCTATCCTTATCGCCGACCTCACCGGGTTTACGGGGGAGATCGTCTGGGACACGACCAAACCCGATGGTCAGCCCCGGCGGTGCCTGGCTGTCTCCTGTGCGGAGCAGGAGTTCGGGTTCCGGGCAAAGATTGATTTCCGCGAGGGGCTTGAGCGGACGATAGCGTGGTACCGGGAGATGCAACGGACGGCAGTACTGTAATAGGCAACGATACATACAGAGCACAGATCTGAACGATGGTGAGCTCCTCCATGACCAAACACAACTCAGACTTCGAACTGATCATCCGCCCGAAATACGGCCTTCTGGACCTGAATTGGAAGGAGTTGAAGGAGTACCACGAACTCCTCTACTTCCTCGCTCTTCGTGAGCTCAAGATCCGGTACAAACAGACTGCCATGGGCGCGTCCTGGGCGGTGCTCCAACCGCTCTTCACGATGATCATTTTCTCCCTGATCTTTGGGGGCCTCGCGCAGATGCCCTCAGAAGGGGTCCCGTACCCACTTTTCTCCTACTCGGGCCTGCTCCTCTGGATTTATTTCCAGAACGCGTTGACCCTGTCCGGAAATAGCCTGGTCGAGAACCATCTGCTCCTTTCGAAGGTTTATTTACCCAAACTCTTCATCCCGACGGCGCCTGGCCTTGCAGGCCTTGTAGACTACGCAATCGCCATGGTTATCCTCGCTGCCATGATGGTCTACTATCAGTTCATGCCGACGGCCACGATCATTCTCCTGCCGGTCATTGTCTTCCTGACCCTCCTCCTCGTGGCAGGAATGGGATACTGGCTCTCATCGATCTGTGTGAAGTATCGGGACGTCAAATTTGTCCTCCCATTCTTTGTCCAGATCCTGATGTTCGCCTCTCCCGTCATCTACCCGTTGAGCATCGTCGGTGAGAATCTTGAGTGGCTCCTCTCCTTAAATCCTTTAACCGGCCTCCTCAATGCACATCGGGCGGTTCTCCTCGGCCATGCCCCGGTGGACTATCCCGGCCTCGCCATGTCAGCGGCAATTACGCTTCTGATCTTCATCAGCGGGATCGTGTATCTTCGCCAGACGGAGAAGTACTTCGCGGATCTGGTCTAAATGACATCGCGTGACGAGAAACCGATCATCGAGGTGAAACACCTCTTCAAGGAATACAAGATTGGAGCTGATAAGGCCTACAAGACACTCTCGGAGAGTATCGCAAATGTGGCGAGGCATCCCGCGAGGACTCTCCGGGATCTCCGGGCACCTAAATCCTCCTTTCGGGCGCTCAACGACGTCAACTTCGAGGTCGAACGCGGCGAGGTTCTCGGCGTCATCGGCAGGAACGGCGCCGGCAAGAGCACGCTGCTCAAACTCCTTTCCCGGATCACCTACCCGACCAATGGCGAGGTCATTATGCGCGGCCGGGTCGGTTCTCTTCTCGAGGTCGGCACCGGGTTCCACCCCGAACTCACCGGACGGGAGAACATATACTTCAACGGCGCTATCCTCGGCATGAAGAAGCGCGAGATCGATGACAAGTTCAATGAGATCGTGAAGTTCTCAGGTGTCGAGAAGTTCCTTGACACGCCTGTGAAGCGCTACTCAAGCGGAATGCAGGTACGGCTCGCGTTCTCGGTAGCTGCGCACCTGGAACCGGAGATTTTACTGGTGGATGAGGTGCTGGCCGTAGGGGATGCTGAGTTCCAGAAGAAGTGTATGGGGAAGATGGGGCAAGTGGCGAGCGAGGGGAGAACAGTGCTGTTCGTGAGCCATAATATGAGCGCAATTGAACGGCTGTGCAAATGCTGTATCTTGCTTGAAAAGGGTACCATTGTACAGGAAGGTCCCGATGTGAGTCAAATTGTTAAAGAATATTTATTCCCGCAGGGAGAAGGAATACTATCGTCATACTGGGTTAATGAGGGGAGCGAGTTTCAAAATCCCTGGTTTAAACCAAATAAAATGCTCATAATAGATTCTTTCGGGAATCCGTTGAGCAACCCCATACCTAATAACCAAGACATCTGGCTCCAGATTGAGGGGAGCATAGACAACCTGGATCCAGCAGTGGATATTGGTTATGTTATGTATAGTGAAGGGGACACAACCCTCTATTGGTCCGGTCTGAAGGATCACAGAGAATCCCAATGGCCCACTTTCTCACAGGGTGACGTTATCTTAAGAACAAAAATCCCAAAGAGGTTTTTAAATGAAGGGGTTTACAAAATTGAACTCTATTCATCCCTATACCAGCGAATGTGGATTGTAGAACCAGGAAAATACTCACCGTCACTCAATCTACATATCCAGGGAGGATTGAGTGATAGCCCCTACTGGGTCGAAAAACGAGACGGTGTCATAGCCCCGCTTATGGAATGGAAGGGTATAATGAAGGGGCAAAGGTCAGGGAGCGGGCAATACGGGCATGATCATGCTGGATTGAAGAGATGATATGGGTAGAATCTCAAGGGAATCACGTAATTTCGGGGTTCGGGGCACAGTTTGAGAACCTTTGCAGGCGATGGCGTCTGAAAAAGCATATCGATTAGCCTTCGCTCAGAAAGCGCTGCTGGTGAATGGTTTCCATCAGGTGGGCGTTGAGTAAGGGTCTCATGAGATTTCAGGGAAGGGGAAACTGGCTCCCATACGGTATCTCCCATAAAAATCATTCTCCCACCCACAATCGATATCCAGACAATGCCCGGTAATTGTGCAAAGCATTTTTATACAGAGTCAATGTTTGATAGCCCGCTGAGAGATCATTTCAATGAGTGGTACCGATAACGGAGCAGGTTGCAAGCCCAAAGGAGAAAGGGGTTGAACATTGAGTGTCTGCGATCATGCGTCGTAACTGCACAGAGGTCGGTATGTGCCGCATTGCGCCGGGCGGCTTTTCTCGATTGTTGAGATCAGGGGTACAGAAGGGGGTCAGCAGATGTCAAAACGCCAGATAGATCACAGGGAGGGAGAAACGAAACTCCTTCTTATTGGATGCGGTGCTGTGTCGGAAGTGTTGTACAGGCCAGCATTTCAACATATTAAAAGAACCGGAAACGGAAAGCTTGTTGCGGTCATGGATACGAACCTTCAGAGAGCGAAGGAATACGCTGCAGGTTTCGGTGCGAATGCCTATGATAACCTGGATGCTGCTTTAACTAACGAGAACCTGGACGCAGCGGTTGTTGCGACACCTCATACATTGCATGCGCCAATAACAATACAATGCCTCAAATCTGGACTGGGGGTCCTTTGTGAAAAGCCTCTGGCAATTACCAGTGATGAATGCCAGGTAATGATTGATACAGCGACTCAAGTACAGAAACCGCTCATGGTTGGTCTTTTCAGACGCTACTTCCCTTCAACCAGAGCAATAAAACTCCTTATCGATGAAGAGGCATTGGGCCCGGTGACCTCCTTTGAGTTTTTGGAAGGTGAGAAATACGATTGGCCAGCGAAGACAACATCTTTCTTCTCAAAAAACGCTGCGGGAGGAGGCGTTTTGATTGATGCAGGGGTACACCTGATCGATCTCCTGTTGTGGTGGTTAGGTGATGTCAGCCATGCCGAGTATTCAGACGACTCGATGGGCGGAGTTGAAGCAAACTGCGAATTGAAGTTAACAATGGACAGTGGTGTCACTGGAAGAGTCAGGATGAGCCGTGAGCATCCTTTTAACAACCAGTATATAATCCGTTGCGAAAAGGGCGACCTCATCTACAAGTGTGATGTGGCAAATAGCGTCTTCGTCAGGGATCATCATACGGGAAGAGTAAAAGAATACGATCTTCAAAAGGCACAAACCATTGGAGGCGTTCTGTTCCCCAGCGGGTCTGGCAACCTAAAATTTTCATTTCTCGAATGCTTTTGTACTCAATTAGATGATTTTTGTATGAGGGTAGGTGACTCTAAAGACGTTATTTGTAATCTGGATCACGCAAAAAAAGGAATTCAACTTATTGAAGCGTGTTATAAAAATAAAAAATTTATGGCTATGCCCTGGCTATCAGATGAAGAATATTTGCGGGCCCTCCAGTTATCCCAATCAACAATCAAGACAGAAATCGCCACAAAAGATCATCCAGACAGCAGAATGAAAATCGGGGTGGTCGGTGCAGGGGGCTTTATCGGGTATCGCCTATGTGAATGGCTGATCCTGAACGATCGCGCGGAAGTAACCCCGATAATCCATTCAGCAAAAAACTTTGCTTTACTGGGCAGGTTTGATATTAAAGCGGAATTTGCAGATCTCCTAGACCTACCATCTCTCGAAGAATCATTCAAAGGGAAGGACGTCATTATCCACGCTGCAGTTGGTGACGATGAGACTATCGTCCAGGGAATTGCAAATACGCTGAAGGCTGCAAAGAATGCAGGCGTCAAACGTATTGTCTATCTGAGTACCGCCTGTGTATATGGCAATGCTCCAGCAGCCGGGACTGACGAGGAAAGCCCGTTCATGAAAGATCAAAAATTTTCCTATAATAACTCAAAAATAAGAGCAGAAGGCGTCATTAATGAGTTAAAAGAAGAGTTATCGTTGGATGTCATAATCCTCCGTCCATTCCTAGTTTGGGGACCACGCTCGCAGTACTGGGTTATAGACCTGGGAGAGGCCATAAGGTCCGGAAAGGCATTTTTGATTGAGGATGGGCAAGGGGTCTGCAACAGTACTTACGTTGATAATTTGATCGAGGCTATATGGTTATCTGTTATAACGGAAAACTGCAAAAATAGCGACTTTATCATAACGGATAACGAACAGGTCTCCTGGAAAGATTTCTACTATTCTCTGGCAAGAATATATGGCGTTGATCTGAGAGTAACCAATATCTCATGCCATGAACTGATGAAAGTAGTCAGTAATCAACGCCTGAGGAGGAGAAATTTACTCAAAGCCACGCTGTTCAGGATAGGAGCCAGAGTGCTCCCACAGGAGATAAAGTCCCGGATTGTGAATGCCTCCCCTATATTAGCAGCCCTTCCCGAATCTTATATCGATGAAGAGTTGAGTTCCCTTCAACTGGCGAGATATACATTAAGCTGCGAAAAAGCTAGAGAATTTCTAGGTTATACCGGACACGTCTCCTTTGCGGAAGGGATGCAATTAACTGGGAGCTGGCTCCGGTTTGCTCGCGGGGAACAGTGAGTCATCTGCAACTTCAAGAGGTGAGACAGAATATGCCTGTACATGATGACCCGGACAACACATTGAGGGTTTCGATCATCATTCCTACCTTGAACAGAGCAAATTATCTAAGAAGAACACTGGAATCTCTGGTTAGCGGGTCCTTTCCACCAGATCGGTTTGAGATACTTATCGTTGACGGAGGGTCTACAGATGATACCCAATATCTCTGCCGCAGGTTCATCGAAGCAAACCCGGGATATTTGATCCATCTTTTGCACGAACCCGAGCCGGGGTCGCTTGCAGGGCGGCACCGTGGCGCTAAAGAAGCAAGCGGTGAAATTTTGACATTTATCGATGACGATATTGAAGCGCATCCAGGTTGGCTCCCGTCGATATCTGATGCATTTAGAGAATCCGATGTTCATCTGGTCGGTGGAAAGAATCTGCCTAAATTTGAAGCAACTCCCCCCCCGTGGCTTAAAGACTTCTGGATTACCACACCCTATGGCGGCAAAGAATGCGGATATTTGAGCCTTCTCGACTTAGGAGACAAACTACTGAGAGTTCATCCAGATTTCGTATGGAGCTTGAACCTTTCGATACGGAGAGAAACCCTCTTTGATGCAGGAGGATTCCACCCGGATATTTATCCAAAAAGACTGCAACGCTTTCAGGGAGACGGGGAGACCGGGCTGACGATGAAACTGTTTGAAAGAGGATATGGAGCGCTTTATCACCCGGGTGCAGCAGTATTCCATGCTATTCCCAAGAATAGGATGACCATTGATTATTTTGAGAAACGGATGTATTTCCAGGGTGTTGCTGATTCATATTCCGACATCAGGAAAAGCCACTTTTCCACAGCAAAAGACCCTTCGCCACCACAGGATGTCATGAAGCAGGTGTTCGAAAAAAGTGTATATGTCGCAAAAGGTTCATTGAGTAAAGTGTTTGCTCATCTGAAATCAACAAAAGATGCTAGAGCGATTAAAGAGAAGATGGAGCATGCTTATAATAAGGGATATGAATTCCATCAAGCCCAGGTGAGAGCAGATCCGACCTTATTGAAATGGATCTTAAAAAAAGATTACTGGGACTATCATTTACGAATTGATCTGCGTGGCGATGAGGTTGGAGGTACATTAGAGAGAAGTTATTAAGATTATCCCAGAACGCCAGGAGGCCACACCTGCTCAGGTATAAACTCGATCAGAAAGCATCTTTTTGACGACCATCCCATATCTGGAGCACAGTTGCGGTGTATCATGGGATTCACCAGGATCACGTGAGAGCCAGCTTTTTCCGCTTTGCTCTAAGTGATGAACATATTCCATGCCACATCTTCAATGCTTATTGCCAGACAATGGTTCAGCGTGAAAACACGCGGCGGCGCGTCGTCAGCACGCAGAGCCTGACCCGTTGCGTTACGCCCGCGTTTCTGCATATTCTCGATGTTCAGATCCTCGAAGACAATCGTACCGAACTGATTCACCAGTTTTCGGGAAGTCTGGTGAGCAAAGTGGAGCCGTATGCTGGCGATCCGTTCTGGATGCTCTTTTTTTAGCGTGGGATCTGACGTCATGACGCATAACAGGAGATATGTTTCTGTTCGTGCTCCCATGCATTCTTTCGCAATACAAGCATCTCGTTAAAGACCCATCGACGGTCGTGCCGGTGGTACCTGTACATCCAGCTTCACGAAGCCATAACTCTAAGACCCCCTGCCGCCTCAAGTCCCACTGATACTCCGGGATACCCTTATGGCGTACATTTATTAGGAAGCTGGTGATTGATAGTCCGCCGAACGGATCGTTTCACCAAAAGGCATCGGTAGGGTTCAAAGGGGGAAGCAGATGTGAATCAGGTAGAGAAGATACAGTTAAATGGCGAGTGCTTTGCCATCATTATCTATCACGACTACGCTAAGGACGGCGTCGCATTCTTTACACCCAACGACTTTTCCCAACAGTTAGGCTACATGAAGCATAAAAAAGGGGACATTATCCCGGAGCATGTGCATAACCTCCAGATTCGGGAGATTCAGTACACCCAGGAGACTTTAGTTGTAAAACGGGGACGCTTACGGGTTGATCTTTACACAAACGATAGGAATCACCTCACCAGTCGTGAACTCACCGCGGGCGATGTAATCTTATTGGCCTCAGGAGGGCACGGGTTTGAGTTCCTCGAAGAGACTGAGATGATTGAAATCAAGCAGGGCCCTTACTGCGGTGACCAGGACAAAATTAGATTTAACGGGGAAAAGCCATGATACCGGTCAACGAACCTCTATTCAGCGGGAATGAGAGGAGATACCTGAACCGGTGCATTGATGATTGCTGGGTCTCTTCAGATGGTCCGTTTGTGAAGGAGTTCGAAGATAAATTCAGTTCGTACCTTGGCTCAAATCACGGGATCGCGGTCTGCAACGGCACAGTCGCTCTCGAGACTGCCCTCTTTGCGGCAGGCATCACTAAAGGCGACGAAGTGATCATGCCCACCTTCACCATCATCTCCTGCGCCGCCGCCGCCCTCCGCCTGGGAGCGACGCCGGTCCTTGTCGATGCTGAGCCGGAAACCTGGAATATGGACGTCACGCAGATTGAGGGGAAGATCACGGAACGGACAAAGGCCATCATGCCGGTGCATATCTACGGCCATCCGGTGGACATGGACCCGGTGATGGAGCTGGCAGAGAAATACAGCCTGCGGGTTATCGAGGACGCCGCAGAAGTCCATGGCGCATTATACAAAGGAAAGAAGGCGGGAGGTATCGGTGATGCAGGCTGTTTCAGTTTTTACGCAAACAAAATCATCACCACAGGCGAAGGAGGAATGGTCGTTACCAATGATGACGAAGTCGCAGAACGGGCGAGAAGTTATAGGAACCTCTGCTTCAAGCCGGAGCGCCGGTTCTACCATACGGAACTCGGTGAAAACTTCCGCATGACCAACCTCCAGGCTGCCGTTGGCCTGGCTCAACTGGAGCAGATCGACCGGTTTGTCGAGATTAAGCGAGAAAATGCCCGGCGATACACTGAGAGTCTGAGGAGTATCGAAGGCATCGCTATGCCAGCCGAGAAAGAATGGGCGAGGAATGTTTACTGGATGTATGCCATTGAACTCTCAGAGAGTCTCGGGCTCACGGCGGAGCAGATGGCAGAGCGTCTGGCAGAGAAGGGCATCGGCAGCCGCCCGTTCTTCCTCGGCCTTCATGAGCAGCCTGTACTCCGTGATATGGGCCTCTTCGTCGGGGAACGTTACCTGGTGGCGGAGAGGATTGCACGACAGGGGCTATACCTGCCGTCAGGTCTAAAAATAACCGCGGAAGAGATAGCAACTGTAACAGATGCGATAAAGAAGATCCTCAACAAGAGGAGGGTTCAATAGTACCTTCAATTTTGAAACATTCCTATTAGACGAGTCGAATCATCTTTAAAGTCACCAAAATCACTCAAAACTAAATTCATGCGCTCTAAACGCTCATTTTCGCAGACATAGCGGCCATTTGAGCAAGAGTACTATCATATCGTCAGGGTCTCAGTGATGCCTGGCCCTCAGAACCTCTTGAGATCGCTCCTGCGGTGATCTCTCTGGCGGAAAAGATTATGACGTAACAGGTCCTCAGGGGTGCAATAAACCTCATCTTGATCAACTCAGGATCGCAAGCGCGAACGGGGCCCTGGCCTGCAGAAAGGAGAGGAGCCAGGCAATAGAAGAAAGGACAGCAAAAATTAGTGTACCTTCAGGGAAACGTGATGAAAATATAATTCCGGAGGAGAACACCGTAACACAGCAGGAGCCTTAAATTATGAAAAGTAAAAAGATCCTGATTATCGGATTTCAGAAATACGATGCTGGCATGTATCCTCATTTAAAAACGTTCATTGACTTACTTTCCAACTATTGTGAGGTCGAATATTTCCGGTTTAGAGAGAGATGGGGGCATTTCGAGCCTCTCTATATCGCGCCCTGGGAACCAGGCACCTGGATAACCACTGTCAAGGGAACGTTGTCTTCGGTAAGTGACACGATAAAAATGGTGATCGCTCGCGACGATTATGACGCAATTATCGCAATTGACAATTATGCGTACGCAGTTGCTGCAAACGTGAAAAATGAGGCTAATCTTATATTATGGAGCCATGATTTTGTAGGCATCGATAGTCTGCTCTACAACACATTTCTTGTAAGGCAGATCCGTTCACGCTGTGCCAGGGGCATAGTTGAAAATAAGAAAATAATCATCCAGGATTCGAGGCGATTGGAGGCGCTGCTTGAATCGTTAAAGTTACCGGCTTCTATTCCGGATACCTTTTTTATGCCAGTTTTTCTAGAGAAGCCACCCACCATACACCAGTCGGAGTTCTCGTCAAAAGCCCGACCAAAGATCCTGCAATGCGGGGGGATCGGAAAATACCGTTACAGTGATGATCTCCTGAATCATTATCAGACTCATTCCCACAAATATCAATTAATATTTCACGGATTCATTTTTAAAGAAATTCTGACAGAGTTAGAGCGCAAACCCATGAAGCCGATAATTTCGTCAAATATTATCGACAATAAATCATTATATCAAATTATTGACTTTTGTGATATCGGTTTTGTAGGTTACAGATGGGACGATATGTACGACGACCGATACTTATCAAAAGCATCAGGGCAAACGGTTGAATTCTTACGAATGGGAAAACCCGTCATTGTGATGAGTGAATCCGATTTGAATGAGTTTGTCGAATCATCGGGCTCAGGGATTGGTATTACAGATATAAACGAGTTAGATCATGCAATTGACCAGATAAGAGAAAAGTACGATAGGTACACGGATAACTGTATTCGCTGTTTCAATGAGTATTTTAACGCAGACTTATATATCCCAAAAATCCTGGATTGGCTGTAATGAAGAGGCGCCCTGATGGGTATCCAGCGACTGCAGATTTACGGGCCCGGGGCGTTCTTATGCACCGCTTGACAGTATGCTATGCTTGATTGTTGACACATTCTCCCCTGTGTATCCCATCTTTTGAAGAAGGGATCAGGAGAGGGGCATCTCCCAACAGAGATATTTTGGGATGGCATCGGCGATACATTTAACTAAGCCGGGGATCATCCGCCCCATCAAAGATTAAGCCCATATAAGAAGAACCCCCTAACCCCTATCACGGCGGGGAAGGGGGCTGAGGACATGCCTGTAACGCCCTGAAATGCCATGATTGGTCAGATGAAATCATTCCTCTTCACTGTATTGAAGCGAATGAACAACCTGTGGGCTGAATTGCGCCGGTCATCTTCTCCGGTCGACCTGGGAAGATTGGATCGTGTGTATCCCATCAGCCCTCTTTTCGGCTACGATAGAGGGCAACCCATCGATCGATACTATATTGAAAACTTCTTAATGCAGCACAAACGCGATATCCGCGGCAGTGTGCTGGAAATTGGTGATGACACGTATACCCGAAGATTCGGCAAAGACCGGATTACACGCTGCGATATCCTTCATGCAGTTGAAGGGAACCCGTCGGCCACCATCGTGGCCGACCTCACACGAGCAGATAATATTCCTTCCGCCACTTTTGACTGTATTCTCATGACCCAAACACTCCAGTTCATTTACGATCTCCCGGCAGCAGTAGGTCATCTTTACCGCATCCTGAAACCTGAAGGAATCCTCTTAGCGACATTTCCGGGAATAAGCCAGATATCCCGCTACGACATGGATAGATGGGGTGACTTCTGGCGCTTCACCACGCTATCGGCACAACACCTTTTTGAAGATACATTCTCAGCGGGAAATGTCGAAGTGCAGGCGTATGGCAACGTACTTACCGCTGTCGCCTTTTTACACGGTCTCTCGGTTGAAGATCTCAAACCCGAATCCCTTAAATACCAAGACCCAGACTATCAGGTTCTTATCACCGTACGCGCGAAGAAGTCAAAAACGACCTTTAACCCAGAAAATAATGAATATTCGTAGATTGATCCGGTTGCCAAGGCGAATCGGGAGCAAATTCAAGTCTCAGGGACTTATTCTCCTGTACCATCGTGTAGCTACTCTGAATACCGACCCCCAGCTTCTCAGCGTCATCCCAGAACGTTTTGCAGAACACCTGGAATACCTTTCAGAACATTACAACCCTATTAGCCTTTCTGAACTCTGCAATGCGTTGAAGGCCGGGAAGATCCCGGAAAAATCTGTCGTTATAACATTTGATGATGGATATGCAGACAATCTCTGGAATGCAAAACCGCTCCTGGAAAAGAACGATATTCCTGCTACGGTTTTCGTGACATCTGGGTATATTGGCAGCGACAGGGAGTTCTGGTGGGACGACCTGGAGAGGCTGCTGCTGCTTCCGGAGCAGCTTCCCGATCGATTGGAACTTACAGTCGGCGGAAGGGATTTGAAGTGGGATCTTACGGGAGATGTTGAGGGTACAACCGGCCAGAGATCCAGCATCATATCAGACTCCTGGAATGTCACCATGGCATCGGATCCAGGCCCGCGATATACTATTTATCGGGATCTCCACCGGATTCTCAACGTCCTGCCCCATGAACAGCGGGAAACCATCCTGTCGACTATCACACAATGGGCAGGGGTGTCAAGGACAGGGAGGGCTACGCACAGACCCCTTACCGCAGGTGAATTGAAACAGCTTGGAAAGGGTGGGCTGGTGGAGATTGGAGCACATACCGTAACGCACGCCCGGCTCTCGGCTCAACCGGCCGATATGCAAAAAGAAGAGATTGTTCGGAGCAAAGAATCGCTTGAAGAGGTACTTGGCTATGTTGTGCGGAACTTTTCTTACCCTTTTGGCCAAAAGGAGGACTTTAACAACGATTGCGTGGAAATTGTAAAGAGAGCGGGCTTTACTGCAGCATGCGCAAATTATGGTTCTACTCTCACCAGGAGCACGGACCCATACCGCCTTCCCAGAGCAATGGTCCGGGACTGGGATGTGCAGGCGTTCGCGGCAAGAATAAAGGAATGGTTCGATGGATGACCCTATATCCCGGATACTCCAGGTCAGTACAGCGGATATGGGGGGCGGAGCAGAAAAGATTGCGTGGGATCTCTTCGTGTCATACCGTGCTCTGGGCCACCAATCATGGTTAGCCGTAGGGACGAAAAAATCCCGGGATCCAGATGTATTTTCCATCTCAAATGATTCAGGCCGCCGTTTCAGGAGCATTCCGCTACGTGCTGACAGGTTGCCCTGCACTGCATACATAGGCAAAAGATTAAGCGCATTGAGACATCCGGCGCGAATTTACAATTGGTTGGCCGGCTATGAGGATTTCGATCACCCGCAGTCCCGGAGCCTCTTAGACCGGACCCCGGAACCTCCTGATATCCTCCACTGCCACAACCTCCATGGCGGCTACTTCGACCTCCGTGCCCTCCCCGATCTCAGTCACCAGGTGCCAACCGTGCTTACCCTTCACGATGCGTGGCTTCTCGCCGGCCACTGCGCTCACTCCCTCGGCTGTGATCGCTGGATGGCCGGGTGCGGGAACTGCCCGGACCTCTCGCTCTACCCGGCAATCCAGCGAGATGCAACGGCCTATAACTGGAAACGCAAGGCAAAGATCTATAAGGACAGCCGATTTCATATCGCCACCCCCTCCCGGTGGCTCATGGACAGGGTCGAATCTTCGATATTGAAGCCAGGGATTGTGACATCGAGGGTGATCCCAAACGGCGTGGACCTGAAGATCTTCCACCCTGCTGAACAGGCTGAAGCACGGCAAGAACTCGAACTTCCTTCTGATGCGAAGATCCTGCTGTTTACAGCAAACCGCATCAAGAAGAATATCTGGAAGGACTACGGGACACTGCAATCTGCCCTTGCTGAGATCGCACGAACAGGAACAAAGGTGCTCTGCATCGCCCTCGGCGAAGAAGCTCCTCCGGAACGGATCGGGAATGTCGAGATCAGGTTCGTCCCCTTCCTGAGGGAAGCCGGGAAGGTTGCCCGGTATTACCAGGCCGCTGACATCTACGTTCACCCGGCCCGGGCCGATACTTTCCCAAGCACCGTCATAGAAGCCATAGCCTGCGGCATCCCGGTTGTGGCGAGCGCCGTCGGCGGCATCCCCGAGCAGATCGTGGAGGGCAGGACGGGGTTCCTTGTGCCGGTGGAGGATGTCTCAGCGATGAAAGAGCGGATCCTCGGCCTGCTGGCGGATGAGGAGCTCCGGTTGCGCATGGGGAGGGAGGCGGCGGAGGATGCAAAGCGGCGGTTCGGGCGAGAGAGAATGGTGAGGAAGTACCTTGCGTTCTACCGCGAGATCGTTGAGGGCTAAGATATATAAATTTGAAATGAGTTGCATGGTGCCATGCGTTGCCCAACCCTTACCGATCTTCCCCCACCCCCAGAGGGCAAAACAGGGTGGCCATGGACAGAGGAGTGCCTCCGATTACCTAAAATAGCTCCGGATGGGCAGGAGTGGCCGAAAATCAGCATTGTTACGCCGAGCTACCAGCAGGGGCAGTTTATTGAGGAGACGATCCGATCAGTTCTGCTACAGGGCTATCCGAATATCGAATATATAGTAATGGATGGGGGATCCAGGGATGAAACATTAAGCATTTTGGATAAGTATAACGATTATGTTCAATGGATCTCTGAAGCAGACGATGGTCAGACAGATGCCATTAATAAGGGTTGGAAACGAGCTACAGGCAGTATACTGGCATATCTAAACTCCGACGATACCTATGCTCGCGGAGCGATTAACCAGGTAATACATTTTTTTATTGCCAATCCGGACGTAGATATGGTATATGGGGACGCTATACACATCGATCAGCAATCAGAGACTATAGTCAGGTGCCACTCCGGTCCGCTCGATCTCAAGAGGTATTTATGTGGTGACTACTACCTTCCACAGCCCACTGTATTTTTCAGATCAAAAATTACCAGGGAAATCGGGTATCTCGATCCTGAATTGAATTTAGCCATGGATCTTGATTACTGGCTCCGAATACTACAAGAATACCGTGTTGAGTATCTCCCTCTGGCCCTGGCAAATGCCAGACTCTATCCAGACGCCAAGAGTTCCTCTCAGAAGTATAAATACCTTGATGAACGCCTCTATATCCTGGATAAACTGTTCTCAAGGCCGGGGCTGCCTCCGGAGATAAGAACTTTGAAATCAAAGTGTTACAGTTGCGTATATCTGCAGGGGGCATGTGACTATTTAGAAATTGGTAAAGCAAACAAGTTCTGGGAATGCTTTAAGAAGTCCTTACGTGCAAGCCAGACAAACTGTTTATGTCAGAGTAGTTCTAAATTGATGCTTTCACTGCGTGTTAACGGATTCGAGGGTATCATACACGCGATCCGCAATTCGATAAGTCAGGCTCACTAAGAATTGCCCTAAAACGCTGTTACCCGGAGAAGGTGTCTCCTTCCCGGTAGAATCATTTCGAGACGACCGCAAATGTCAAACTAACATTCTTTGGGTAAATTTATGGATAAGGCCACGATGAGCCTGGAAAAAGGTTATGCTCACTACATTCTACGAGCGCGGGTTGCCCTCCCCATAAAGAAGCCGATTAACCCTGAAATCTCGGTGACTGATCGTATAACCAGTTTCGAGAGTGGAGCCTCACGGAAGTTAAAACTCTTTCTCCAGAATGGAAATGCACAATATGAGCAGAGCATCATTAATAATCCGATCCAGAAAATGTTGTAATAGAACGAGCTAACGAAAAGAACTGCCGCAATTGAGACCCCCGCAAGCAAAATGGCATAATGCCGGGTATTTGTGCCAGCTTGACCATCGCCTTTGGCATAGAGGTAATATTGCTTAAAAACACTCTTCAAGTTGGGTCTCACCCTCCAATAGACCACTGCATCAGGAGCAAAAGCAAACCTGCAACCCGCTTTCTTAAGATTAATATCGTACAACGTGTCCTCTGCCGTATACAACCATTCGGGGTATCCGCCCACTGACTCCCAGCACGTCTTCTTATATGCTACAGACCTGCTTGACGGTAACAATTCCTGCTGGTTTTTAATCACCGTATCGAGTTTAGGGAATATCACATCGGCAGCGATTTTTTCAAAAGTTGTCCTTGCATCCGGTTCATACCAGCCTGAAACTACATCAATCTCTGAGTTCTCTTCAAAAGGCCTGATCAAGTTCTTCAGCCAATCCTTATCTAATACACAACCCAGATCCGTGGATGCAATAATATCAAAATCCGCATATTTAATCGCAATATTTCGTCCTTGTGCGATATTGACTCCCTTACAAACGAACAGTTTAATTGGAAAAGCGGTCTGATTACGGATATACGATTCAATTACGTCAGTGGTACCATCGGTCGACCCACCATCCACTATGATCAACTCATCCGGAACTTTTGATTGAGATACTATTGAATCCAGAAAGCCGTCAATGGAAGAGACTTCGTTTTTTAATGTACAGATAAGAGAAACCCTGCATACCGACATGTATCCACCCACGTGCTCCCCCGTATCCACCATAGCGTATTTAGATATTACGCAAAAATTATCCCAATAATTGTCCAATCATGACATAGCGCCTTGAACAAATTGATCCTGGGAAAGGGTGGTCACGTTATCCAATACTTGCAATGATCTTCATAACTATCTCAATGCAGTTGAAGAACAATTTTACACGGCACACGATTTTTGCACACCGGGTTCAAATCTAATTTGCGCCTCACTTCAGCCGATCCCGTCATCTCCGCCGCAACGAGATGTCTCTCCAGATCCTCTGGTTTTGGCCGCGCCAGCGACCCTCCCAGGATGAACGCCGGTTGTCCCTCAACTCAAGAATATCCGATGCTTCAACAGCCTGTGCACAGCGCCAGGAATGATTAATATTTCTCGATAAAGAGTGCGAACGAAGTCCGTAAGAGATGTCACTTCTGAGCGATACTCCAAGATCATCGCCAATTTCCTGGAAAACCAGGACTCTGAGCAGTTATCTCAAAGGTCTATCGTTTCAGGCCATCCCACAAGCAATATCAAAAGATCTCTGTGCTAACGACCAGATCTAGATTCACAGATCTTAGAATACAGAATTTCATGTTCTCGTGTCACACGATCCCATGTGTACCGAGAGGTTACGAGCGCCTTCCCTATTCTTGAGAGGCGTTTCGCCAGGCCTTTGTCAATGAGCAGGGTATGGATAGCATCAGCCAGGGCATACTCATCCTTTGGCGGGGTAAGTAGTGCGAAGTCGCAGAAGTGGTCCCGGGTCCCCGGAATATCCGTCGAAACAACAGGAAGATTAAAATGCATCGCCTCAAGGATCGAAGTAGGGAGCCCTTCAGACAGAGAAGGCAGGACAAAGAGATCCGCGATCTGGTAGAACATGGTAAGATCGCTTGTACTTACAGGACCGGTGAAGAGCACACTATTTTCAATACCAAGATCCCGGGCCAAACTAAGATTTTCTGCCAGGCGATCTCCGGTTCCGATAAATACAAAAGTAACATTTTCCTTGAACTTCTGTAATAATATGGGAATACTTTTGAGAAGATAAGATACCCCTTTTCTCTGAATAATTTGTCCGACAAATAAAACAATCCACCTGTCGGACAAATTATTCGCTTCCTTAAACGATCTTAATTCGTCCGATTTACAACAATAGCGATCCAATTCACCCAAGTTGATTGCATTGGGGATAACGACGATCTTGTCTTTATCTACACCGAACGACGAGATATATTCTTTATCCGAAGAGGACAGCGCAATAACCGCATCAGCCCGTTCAAAGACGGATTTACCCAAAGATCTGGAATAAAACCGTTCAATAGCATCATAAATAGGATTGCCAAAACGCAGTTGCCCATGGCAGGTTACAACCAGCGGAATACCTTTATTTTTACTTATATGGGCTGCAGCGATGGCAGCAAAACTATGCTCGTTGTGTGTATGAATAATATCATATTCTCTTACATCTTCATCTGGAGATAACATTCTGGGCACTATAGGATTTCGTAGAGGACGAGCGAAGCAAGAGTATCTTGAAACTGAGATACCTCTTATGATCTCCTTTGTTTTGCATTTGGGATAATTTGCAGTAAAGATGCTTACATGATTATTATTATTGATAAGATGGGTGCTGAGATTGAAAATATAGTTCTCCTGTCCACCCATATATGGGATAAAATAAGGAGCAAATTGGATTATCCTCATTCATTTACCTCATTCTCGTTATGCTTCGGACTTGATACCAGTGAATTCAGGATCAATCCCGACGTAATGAGCAGCAACCCAAGGATGAGGATGGCAAACCCCCCGGTGAAAATGATGTAATGGAACTGGACCGTGCGATAGTACTCGGAAAAAATGTAGATTTCTGCACCGATGCCGAGGAGGCTCAGGAAGAGGCCGGGGATTCCGAAGAAGAGCAACGGTCGCCGCTGGCCGATGAGTTCTATGATCTTCGTCAGTACTCCAAAGCCGTGCGATATCGGGTTTTTCTTGTGCTTGTGGGGGACGTCGTAGGTAACGGAGATCGGGACCTCGGTCATCCGGAGGTTGAGCGGAGCAAAGTGGGCGATCATGTCGGACTCGATGTTGTAACCCTCCGAAGAAAAGGTGAGGTTCTCGATAGCCCGGCGTGAGAGCGCCCGGAAACCCGACTGGGAGTCGGTCGTCGCGAAGCCGCCGTCCACCGAGAGATTCGTGAACCCATTGAGGACCTTCTGGCCGGCGACGCGGTACTTCGGGATCTCGGCCTTGATATCGAGGAACCGGGAGCCGATGACGAGGTCGGCAACGCCCGCGAGCACCGGGGCCGCCACGGCCGGAATCTCATCGGGGTCGTGCTGGCCGTCGCCATCAAGCATCACGACGGCCTCGTAGCCGAACTCGTGGGCCCGGGCAAACCCGGCCATCATGGCTTTCGCCTTGCCGCCGTTCTCCGGCATCTCGATGACGTCGGCACCGGCGAGCCGGGCGGTCTCGGCGGTCCGGTCCGTCGAGCCGTCGTCGACGACGATCACCCGGTCGGTGTGTTTCTTCGCGAGAAGAACGACGGAACCGATGACAAGGCCCTCGTTATATGCAGGGATGATAACGGCAAGCGCCCCGGTACCTGTCTTTTTGCGTGCCGGATAACCCCCCGCAGTATTCGGGAAGCGACTCTCTTCCGGGACCCCGGCATTGTTACCCGAACAGGACGACGGATGTTTCTGCTGACTCCCGCTCCCATCGACCTCCAGAGATGAGTTCTCAGGATCGCCGGCAGGCGTCTGTCGGCAGGCAGGATCAGCATCTATCGCTGAACAGTACCCGTCCATACCGACGTAGGTCTTCCCGGATTTCAAGCAGTTACAGACCGGCACCGGATCACAGTTCCGGCTCCACTGGCTGCCGATCATAGGAGATACGGAGCGTGAAGGTTTATTGAGAAAAAAAGCAACTTTCCGGGTTACCGTTGTTTTCTCACTGCCAGGGACTCTGGCTGTAGCAGATCCAGGCCAGCGCACGTAGACACCCCATAGAATGAATACTCGCAGCACGATACCGGATATCCCCTACCATAAAGGCATGGAGAGCGAATCCGGGTGCATATATGAGGAAGCACCATCCCAACCGCACTGTCGGCACCGTGCATATTGTTTTTTATATAAAATTCTTTCCATAAAATTGATATGGGGCGAGATGCCTGAACCAATCCCCATATCGATTCCGTTTCGTTAAGTGTACCACAGGCGGCCGGGAAAGGCGATCGCACCCGGAGCAAGGGAGGACAGTACGCTGCCTGAGGGAGGTCTGAAGAGTTACGTATGCACGGGGCAGGCCTATCGCCGGGCAACCGATCTCCCGCTCGACCGGTACCTTCGCAAGAACGGCGGTTGTGGCCTTTAGAGATGCCCTCACGGAGCACGATCAGCCTGAGCAGTGCAGAGCGGGTGAACAGATACCCCCGGAGCAAAGGTGGTGCTCCCTTCTCGGAGATGCAGACCTGCACGGAGGATTATGCGGCATCAGCCCCCTGCTTCATCACCGATCAGTGGGGGTAACTCTCATCATCTGCCGGCTGACAGTCCAGTTACTTACTTCGACGTAAAGACAGTTAATGGTTCGCGACGGCCCGGGTTCCGTCGCCTCTCCGCATCCCTCCCCGAGGGGCGGAACCTTCAACGCCACCGTACGCACCCGGTCGCATGCAGGCGGCCGTAATCAGGGCAAAATATATATTGTCACACTACCTGTCTGGAACCCAACACTTCGGGGAGGGAGGGCAGTATCCCATATCATCCGTACACAAAGGATTTTCGCGCCGACGGCAACAGAATCCCATCACCGGGGCATAAGAGGGGCGGAGCCCGCAGGCCGATGATGACGACCTGTTGCGAACCCGGACCTTCCGCCGCGAGCACAGAGCCTGCCGGGAGAGGAGCATGACATCGGTGCGGCTGCGAGCGGTCGGGGACGTGCTCCTCTGGATGAGGAACGGCAAAGAACCGTTTGCCCTTGTCCAGCACGAACTCCGGCAGAAAGACCTGCTCTTCGGGAACCTGGAGACT
>Ga0116194_1000919_pt1 | contig 20535 bp, 20 predicted proteins | sample AD_SCU001_MetaG_FD_89887 | JGI IMG/M metagenome (GOLD analysis project Ga0116194, IMG submission 89887) | Active sludge microbial communities of municipal wastewater-treating anaerobic digesters from China - AD_SCU001_MetaG | ecosystem: Engineered > Bioreactor > Anaerobic > Digestate | place...
CAGCCTTGCCTATGCGCCACTGGACTGATGCAAAAATGAGATGCCATCTATTCTGTTGTGTTGTTGCGATGACGTATCTCAGAAAAATTGAAATGCACCTGGAAAAGGCCGGATTAAAGATCACCGCAGCCAGCATCATGGAAAAGATGAGAAAACTCCATTCGGTTCTGACGATTAACAAGACCGGCAAACCGGTAAGGTGCATGGAGACACCGGATAAGACCCAGAAAAAGACCTTGGAAGCATACGGGTGGGAAATCAATAAGGCGGGGGTCTTACAAAAAAGACCATCTTAAAACATAGACAGGGAGCTAAAAGCTCCCTATTTTTATATCATCAACCAGTAAACTCCTGATTAAGTTTCGTTTTGCGGTTGCTTTTTTCTGTGGTAATTTTGTTATGTTCAAGATGTTAAATCTAATGACTTAAAGGAATCTGCCCATGGATATCAGTCTTAATAAAGCTGAACTCGAAAAACTCGTCGAAATCGCCATAATGGCCGAATGGGTCATGACCGCCCATGATTACGAAGAGGAAGATGGTCGTAGAGATGACTATATCAAACTCATTCAGAAGATCTATGCACATGCCTCGAAGAATGGCATGAAAAAAGAAATCGATTTCATGGATGACATCAAGGAATACATGCCCAACACCGACTGGGAAGACCAGACCCAGGCTGCCGAATTTATCAGGGAATACGAAGAAAAAACCTTCTGGGACGAACTGATCGAACGCCTGGCAGACCGTGATATGAACCGCAAACTTGGCGGCAAAAAAGCCGGCAGTTTCGAAGAACACATGGCGATTTACGAAGAATTCGCGACAAAATACGGCGAAGAATTTGCCGAAAACGAACTCGAAAACCTCGAAATCAAGCAGGCTGCCAAAGCAAAGCCGGCTGCAGCGGCAAAACCCGGCAAAAAGCGCTGAAACAACAACTGATCATAATGCAGTAAGGCCGGGCAAAGCCCGGCCTTACTGCATTATGATCCAACCATAAAGTCGACCACGTGGCCAACAACACTGCTGCTGCGTTTGTAAAATTCTGTAAAACCGCAATTCTTGCAGGTTACCGTCGAATATTTCTCGGTCTGAATATCGAACAGTTTTGACAAAAAGCCACCAGTGGCCCGTAATTCGCCGGTTTCGAAAGTAGTGTTTTCACATTTCAGACATTTCCAGGGGTTAGCCATCTTTTTCTCCATAAATCAGCCAAGCCAGAAATTGTCGGGTGTTTGACCGGCAAATACGCCGTGATACTGACCGGGATTCTCACAACGCTGAAAGATGAACTGACAGATCGGGGTGCCGGGGATAAGCTTGAGAGGAATCGGACCGAAATTAGAAATTTCGAGAACCTGATGATTGCTGATTCCGGGCTGCATGAACGAAGCCGAAATATGAACCAGCAGACCGACGCGGGCAAAACGACTGCGGCCCTCAAGCCAGCCTGAAAGGCCATTTCCGAGACTGACCTTTTCCTGGGTAATGCCGAGAACGGTTTGACCGGGTTTTACGGTAAGGGTTTCGCCTTCCGGAACCACCAGCCCTTTGGTGGCGGCTTTAAAATCCATATTGTCAGTCAGGTGCAGCTCATTGGGCAGGTGCACAAAAACACGGAAAGCGTTGGAAAGATGCAGGTCTATGCTGGCGGGGCCGAGCATTTTTTCGTCAAAAGGCTCAATTCTGATGTTGCCTTTTTTCATTTCCTGTAAAATGGCTTCACGGCCGAGAATCGTCATCAGTGCCTCCAGAAAAAAGAATGGGCTGGTATTATAGCACCACTTTCATTTCTACTGGCAATGTTTTTGCAGATTTTCTATCAAGGCCGTCGCCACTTTTTCTTTCAGATCCGGGCGGTTTTTCAACAGCCGGTGATCGAAAACAAGTCGGGTTTTTTCGAGAAGCAGAACGGCGAGAGTACTGGCGGCATCGTCGCTGACGGCATTGTGCTGCAGTAGTGGGATGAGAAGCTCTGCAAAATCGCGACTTCTCAGTTGTCTGATTGCATGACAGGCTGCTTTGACGCTGTCAGTCAGTTCAGGGTTTTCGAGCATTTTAGCCAGTGCCTGCCAGGCCTTTTCAGGGTTGAGACGGGCGAGCGCACCTGCTGCCGTTGATCTCACACGAGGCGAGGCGTGCGAAAGCATCTGTGCAAAAATCGAAACCACTGTCGGGTCTTTGATATTCTCAAGCCCCTCGATGGTGTTGCTGACAATCCGGTCGTCGCCGTAGGTCAGAAAGGAGGTCAGCAAAGGAATCTGCTCAGGATCAGGGTAGGCTTTGGGCAAATTTTTGACCAGCCACGAAATATGCTTTTCTTCGGTGCAACGGTCCAGGTATTCTTCGAGAGTTATTTTGAAGGCAACTGTATTTAAACGGGTTGCCCATTCAAGCTCGTGCAGAGATATTTCGCTTTCTTTTGCAGTTTTAAGCTTGTGCAGCAGGGGGGCGGCAATGAAATTGTGCTGCCGGTTCGCCAGCGACTGCGAAATGATCGATGAGGCCACATTGGCAATATGCCGCGGCGCATGTTCTGCCAGAAAAACCAGCCGGTTGATTACTTCGCCGGTCAGCATGCTGCTGTCGCAGGCGGCGAAAAACGCCAGCCCGTCGAGCTGTTTTTCGGAGTCTTCCGAGTTGAGATAGGCCAGATGGTAACTCAGATCGTCCATGTTAAAGGCCTGAGACCCGCTGCAGTTTCACATTCAACAGTTTTGCCATCTCCTGAATTTTTTCCAGCTCTTCAAGACCGTAATCTGATTCTTCGTGGCGCTGTCGCAAAAGATCGTAATAATCATTCAGGGCTTTGACGTGCAGCTCTTCGACATTGCGACTGTCTATTTCAAGTTCCTGGCGAATCTTTGCCATTGCCGCGAGCTCTTCTTCCGTCACAACTCCGTCTTCGACCACTTTTTCCACCAGAGTCCAGTAGACGATGTTGCGGGCATCGAGAATTTCCTGGGAGTTGGCCTCGATGCAGCCGATAATCGCCCTGAAAACCGTTCGTTCATCATCATCGATATGATAGTCGTCACGGGTGATCATAAAGTAACATTCTGCAATGAAACGGGTTGCGAACATGTAGTCCTCGCCCCATGTCGTCAGATCCCAGACTTTATCGTTCTGTGAAATGGCAATCAGGCATTCTTCCTGATTTTTCTTGACGTGAATGATGCGGTCGTCAATTTTACAGAAAGGCGCAAAACCTTCGTCAGAAAGGTAATCGGCACTCTCAAGCTGGCCCTGAAAACCAGAAATCCCGGGCCTCGACTTGCGTGAGCCAAACAGGCTGATCATGTTGTTCCACAAACCACCGGTTTCGCTTTCCTGCCCCTTTTGCAGATACTGGCCGGCATAATCGCTGAGCAGTGTCACTCTCTGGTCAAACATGCGCGTCTCCCTAACTTTGTTTTGGTCAGCCTAACACAGACCCGTTGTCTATTCAACCTCGGCACAGCCGGAATCGACGCTGCCGTCGAAACGCCATCTGGAATAAACGAAAGATGCTATCAGAGCGGTTATTGGGATTGCCAGCACCATGCCGAACAGGCCGGCCAGCGATCTTACCACTTCGGTGCAGATGAATTCCATGTTCATGATTTTGATGAGCGGAAAGTCTTCTTTCTGCATGGCGAATACCAGAATCAACGTCAGAGATGCCCCGGTATAAGCGAGAATCAGAGTGTTGACCATGCTGCCAATGATGTCGCGCCCGATGTTCATGCCGCTGGCAAAAAGTTTCTGCCGGTCATAGGCCGGATTTGCCAGCGAAATTTCAAGCAGCGATGAAGCGATTGAGATGGCAACGTCCATGACGGCACCCAGAGCTCCGATGATGATACCGCTGATCATGATTCCGCGCAGATCGATGTTTGCGTTGAGAATCTGCAGGAAGGTGCTTTCGTCGCCGCTGTAGCCGTTCAATCTCAGAAAAGTCGCAGCCAGCCAGCCGAAAATGCCGGCCAGAATCACGCCGCTGAGGGTACCGAGACCGGCTATCAGCGCCTTTCTCGTTCGACCGGCAATGATAACGATATTGATCAGAATGATGGCGAACGAGCAGATGATTGACAGCGGAATCGGCGACCAGCCCTGCAACAGCAGCCTGGCCATGACTCCAAAGATTATGATGAGCGTAAAAAAGAGTGCCAGCATGGCTTTTACGCCGTTGACTCCAGCCAGAACGGCTATGACCAGAATGATGAGAGCAGATAGAAACATCAGACGATGTGATTTGAAATGCTCGTCGACTCCGACTATTTCCTGGTCTTCCTGTTTTTCGACAACGGCGAGAACCGTTTCGCCAGGCTGCAGGGTGAGATTGTAGGCTGAACCGGGTGTTTCGAAATGTTCGGCGACCATGGTTTTGCCCTTGTGTTCGCCGGACTGAAAAGCAAGTTCGACCGCAAAAGACTTCTCATTGCTGTCTGGATCTTCTGAGTCGATCGGCTGGATGTTTTTCACTTCGGCGATTGAGTAAATACCCTGACTGGTGCTGCCAAAAACGTGATAAAGAAGAAGAAACATGAACAGAATGCCAATTACAATGATTATCAGATTGGTTTTACCCGTTGAATTCTCTGTCATTTCTGTCTCCTGCTGTTACCAGATTCGGGCGGGGGCTGCCGCTTCGAGCTTGTCTTCGATTTCGTCGGCCAGAGGCGCAATGAAGTCGAGGCCGGTGAGTTTTTCTATTTCGTCGATGCTGGTCAAAAAACTGTCAATAGGCTCTCTGCCAGTGACGCTCTGCTGGAACAGAAACGCCAGGGTGCGCAGATTGCCCTTTTCTTCATCAAAAATGATTTTATAGAACGCATCGGGAATCTCGATATTGTTCGAAATCGTTTGAATGTGCCGGTCAAAAATCGGGCCGGTTATGACCCAGATAGTTTCGAGATTGTTGGCGTATTCGTCTTCGAGCTTTTCAAGTCTTTGCCAGACTTTTCGGTTTAATTCCGGGCTCTGCGGCACAATATTGCTCATCAGAAAGGTTTCGTGCTGGGCGTCGAGCCCAAAACGCTGGGCGATTGCTGAGTTCGGCGCCATGTGTCCGCGGTCATAACCGGTTTTGGCAAAATCATTCGGGGAAACCCGCGACAGGGTGCGCAGGTCGGCTTTGAAACCTTTAGGCCTCTTCAGTTTTTCGCCAGCCTCTTTGGCGTCAAGGCGATAGGCGACCCAAAGTGGATTGCGTCGTTCCTCACAATAACCGGCGTGGTAGGCAATGTTTTTCAGCAGAGTCACGGTGCTGCTGCTGTTGATAACCGGGTTGCCGCCGAAAACGACATTACCGGTGCGCCGGGTTGCTTCGCGCAGGGCTTCGTCAATCGGAAAGCCCTTGGTGGCAGTGATTAACGGCGGCCGGTCGGTGCCCGGTTTTCTCTGCTGCCAGTAATAAACCCCGATGCCGGCCAGGGTCAGCAGCAGAATGATTGCGATCAGCTGCGTTGGCCCGAGCCCGCCCCGCCGCCGCTCTGAACTTTGCAGCAGCATTATTTCATCTTCTTTTCTGGAACGACTTCAAGCCAGTAATTATCGGGGTCAGCGATGAAGTAGATGCCCATTGCCGGGTTTTCGTAGCAGATACAGCCCATCTCTTTGTGCATGGCATGCGCCGCTTCGTAATCATTCGTTGTGAAGGCGAGATGAAATTCGTTATCACCCAGATTATATGGCTCTTTGCGGTCGCGCAGCCAGGTCAGCTCAAGGCTGTGGCCGCCCGAACCGTCACCCAGGTAGATAAGAATGAAACTGCCGTCTGCCGCTTCTTTACGTCTGACTTCTTTCAGGCCGAGTGCTTTCTGATAGAAGGCAAGGCTCTTTTCGAGGTCAAGAACATTAATGTTATTGTGGTTGAATCTGAATTCAGGCATGCTTCTGCTCCTTGTTTCTACTTTTCGTGACTGCAGCCGAGCACCTTTTTAACTACTTTAACCACATCGGTGGCAGTAATGCAATGCTCAGACAGCATTTCGTCGAGTTTGAGCGCCGACTGACAATATTTGCGGGCACCGATGCGTACCGGGTTGCGAAACCCGAGCGAGGCGATAAAGCTGCCGACACCGCTTTCCCGGCGATGGTCTTCGAGCGAAAACAGCCGGTGTCCGGTTTCGGTTAACACCTTCAGCTGTTTCTGCGGGTCAGAGAACTGGCTGATGGCAACAACGTCGAGGCAGATGCCGTCTTTTGCAAGTATCTTTGCGGCATCCAGCCCGACTTTAAGCATATGCGGCCCTGAAGTGAACAGGATGTTGCGCTGTTCGGTCGCTACGTCTGCTTTGAAAATGCTCTGGTGCCCGTTGTGAAAAGGCAGGTCGGCAAATTCGGGCAGCGGCGTGCGATGCAGCCTGAAATAGGCCGGTCGACAGCCCTTGCCGGCGCTGATTTCACTTTTCAGGCGTTCAAGGGTTTTCTGCAGCAGGGTGTGTGTGCTCGCGGCATCGACCGGTTCAATGATGTCAATATCGCCCAGAGCGAACATCAGACCTAGGTCATTGATCGTCTGGTGACTCTTGCCGTCGGTATAATAGTCGGCACCGGAATAGTGGGCGGCAAAGATCACCGGCACCTTTTCGGTGATGCAGGCATATATCTGGTCGAGGCTGCGCTTGAAGAATGACCCATAGGTGTTGACGACGGCTATGTTGCCAGCCAGCCCCAGCCCCGCTGCCAGCGAGCACATGTCCTGCTCGCTGATGCCGACTTCGATGAAACGGTTGGCAAAGCCGGCTGCCACGTTTGTCAGTTTGCACGATTTTTCGAGGTCGGCGTCGAGAACGAAAACCTGTCTGTCGTTGCCGGCAAGCGTAATAAGAGCGTCAGCAAAGGCTTCACCGGTTGAAATGCCGTTGCAGCAAGAGTCTTTACCGGCTGCCGCTTGTGAAGCGGCAGTTGTCTGGATCGTCTGCCAGGCTTTCAGGGCTGCATCGACTGCCGGATCACCGATGATGGCGGCCTGTTCCTGCAGAATGGTCATATATTCACGGTCGTCGGGAATGGCACCGTGCCACTTGCCGGCCCGCCTTGCGGTATTGTACGGCATGCCGGTAACGGCGGAGCCGCCACCTTTGACCGTGCGGGCAATGATGACGCCGGGGTGCGGTGCATGCAGCACCTGATCGATGGCAGCGCAGATTTCGCTTATGGCATGCCCGTCGATCTCATGCACCTGCAACCCGATGCCCTGAAATACCGTGGCCCAGTCTTCGGCATCTTTTATGTCTGCGGTCTGGCTGTCAGACTGTAGATGATTGCGGTCGATGATCGGAACCACCATCCCGGGGTTCAGCCGGCGCAGTGTCAGAAAAGCCTCGAAAAGCTGCCCTTCCTGCATTTCACCATCACCGATTATCGCAAATACCGGGTGTCTGTGCCCGGCCGCCGCATTGCTCAAGGCAATGCCAACCGCTTTCGACAGCCCCTGGCCAAGTGAACCGCTGTCTGAATCAACACCGGGCACTGCCCGGTCACAGTGCGCCGGCAGACCATGCAGCTGTTTATAGGAACTGAGTCGGTCAGTGCTGAAGCAGTTCAGGCCGGCCAATACTGCATATTGTGCCATTGCCGCATGCCCCTTCGAAAGGTGCAGACTGCCCCTTTGCGTGAGCGGCTTTTGTGGTTCGGGGATGTAGCGATGATAAATCGCCGTCAACAACTCCATGCTGGAAAAGCAGGCGCCCAGCCAACCATGGCTGGCCTTTTTCAGGCCGGCCAGGCAGTTGATGCGATATGCGGCCGCCAGTTTCTGCAGATCTGCGTCGGTGGCTTTTGGCAATCTGTCAATTATGGCATTGCCTATGATTAAAGGTTCCATTTATGGCTCCTAGTCGGCCTGTGAATAGCCTTCGACTGAATCTTTTGTCCAGCTGATGACGAAACCAGCTTCTGAAAGGGCTTTTATAGCCTTTTTTGTCTGTTTTTCGCTGAGGCCGGTTTCTTCTACGATCTTGGCAAAGGGTTTGTGAGCTTCGCGGTCAAGCGTGGCAAGCACTTTGCAGTTTTCTTCTCTTTCGAGTGTTTTCAGCAGCTTTGCATGCAGCGCTTTGCCTTCAGCCAGCGTGACAGTCTGCGGCACGCCTTTTCTTGGAGCCTTGACCGGGCCAGATGGCATTCTTGAGTTCCAGAGAACGTCGAATTCTGCCTTGAAGCTGTCAATGAGCTTCTGGTGATGCTGATAATGACCATTAAAAACCATTACATTTTCGAAATTCAGATATTCGGCTGAGTTAGACCAGTTGTAACTGCCGATTGCCATTTCGCGACCGTTGACAGTCACGTTTTTATGGTGCAGAAACAGGCTCAGATAGCTCAGCAAAGTCGGCTTTTTCGTTTCCTGGTCCAGGCCGTAGGCATTGATTCTGAAACGATAGCGCACCTGAATGTTTTTGAGACCGAGCTCTGCCGCCCTCTTTTCGAGTGTCGGCGCCTGCTTGCTTTCGATCGGGTCGGCATCGTCGAGCTGGGCATGGTCGAGAAGCAATCTGAATTTTGCTTCCGGGTTGCGCTCGGCGGCCTTGAGAATGGCTTCGGCCAGTTCGACTCGTGTCAGGCTGAACATTGCAAGATCGAGGCTGCCCGAGGCATCAACCCGGCGAATAAGATTGAGCAGCTCATTGTCTATTCGTGTCAGTTCAAGTTCGTTCGCCGGCTCTGAATTGAATACAAGTTTGACATAACCGGGCACATGGCTGGTTTCGATGTATTTTTCCGGGATCCATTCGCCGAGCAGCATTTCGGAATATTCATTCCAGAGCCGCGCGAATTCCTCGGCAAGCTGACGCGCAACTACCGGTTGATCGTTGAAAAATACCCGGTTTTCGGCATAAATCTGATCAGAAGTCGGCGAAATATTGGCGCTGCCGTTGAAACAGCTGTGTGGCACCGGGTTGCCGGGCGCATAGAAAACGCCGAACTTTTCATGCATAGTTCCGTAGATCAGAGTGCCGTCTTCAAGCTTCGATTCACGGCCATTGCGCTTCATAGCAGCGGTGGTCACGGCCGCAATCTTGAAATCAAAAGGCCGGTTTTCTGCCTTTGCCTTTTCTGCCGCTTCCTGAACTTTTTTGACGATGCGGTCACGGCTGGCCTGAGCCCAGGTCGAAACCCCGTCGAGAAGCAACTGAAACTTGATGCCCTTCGTTGCCGCCGCTTTGATCATCTCGTCGAGAGTGTTGTAGTCGCTCATCGAATACATGCAGATTTTCGCGGTGCTGCCCGCTTCGAGACCATCGATAAAATGTACCAGTGCGTTGGCAAGGGTTGCCGGGCGAGTGCTTTTGTCACTGAAATGCAGGACCCGTGAATTGTTTATCTTGCTGAAGCCGCCGCGCGGGCCGTAATAAATGTTTACGTCATCGGCACTGGCGATGCTCATGCCGCCAAAGAAAAGTCCAGCTGTTGCCGCAAAAGAAATGAAAAGTTTTTTCAAGCCTGCCTCCGTAGAAAAAAAATAAAATGCAGAGCCACAGCCTGAATATTGTAACTTAAAACCCCAGCCGCAGCAAATCGCCCGATAATTGTTATCTCAGGGGCGCGGGTCGACCTTCTGACGGCAACGGAAAAGCTTGAGCGAGCGGGCGCGCATCAGAGTCTTGTGCCCCGAAACCGCCTCCTCTTTCGCTGCCGGGTTTGCCGTGTCAACGAGCAGTTCCCAGTGGGCTTCGAATTTTGGCAGAAGATAGTCGAAATCGCGCACCGAAGCGTTGAGCATCAGTAACAGGTTATCGTCGTGAATTGGAATGCCGTTTTCATCGACATCGTCGATGCCGGTGCCCGAAAGAAAAACTGCCAGGCCGCGGGTGTTCGGACTTGCCCAGTCCTCGTCGTCCATTTCGCCGCCATCGGGCCTGAACCAGATAATATCGCGGACATTGCTGCCCCTGATCATACGACCCTGAAAGAACTTGGTGCGATGCAGGGCCGGGTGTTCGCGCCTGATCTTAATGATGCGACAGGCAAAATCGAACATCTGCCGGCTTTCTTCGTCGAGATTCCAGTTATACCAGCTGATTTCGTTGTCCTGACAATAGGCATTGTTGTTGCCGCGCTGCGTGCGCCTGATCTCGTCACCACCGCACAACATCGGTGTACCCTGCGAGAAGAGCAGGGTTGCCAGCATGTTGCGCATCTGCTGGTTACGCAGCCTTCTGATGAACGGGTCACTGCTTTCACCTTCGTGCCCGTGATTCCAGGAGCGGTTGTCATCATGGCCATCCCGGTTGTGTTCAAGATTATTGTGGTTGTGCTTCTCGTTGTAGGAAACCATGTCGCGCAGAGTGAAACCATCGTGAGCGGTGATGAAGTTGACACTCATATACGGTCTGCGACCATCGTTTTCATAGAGATCGCTGCTGCCGGTGAGCCGGTAGCCGACCTCGCCGGCAAAACCACCGTCACCTTTCCAGAAAGAGCGGATAACATCGCGATATTTGGCGTTCCATTCAGCCCAGAGAACCGGAAAATTGCCGACCTGATAGCCACCCTCGCCGACATCCCACGGCTCGGCGATCAGCTTGACCTGACTGATGACCGGGTCCTGGTGAATGATGGTGAAAAAGCTCGAAAGCTGGTTCCAGTAATGCATTTCGCGGGCGAGAGTCGAGCACAGGTCGAACCTGAATCCGTCTACATGCATTTCGGTAACCCAGTATCGTAACGAATCCATGATCAGCTGCAGAGTTTGCGGGCTGACCACGTTGATGGTATTGCCGGTGCCGGTGTAATCTTTGTAAAACCTTTTGTTGTCACGGGCCAGGCGATAGTAGGTCGGGTTGTCGATGCCCTTGTAGCTCATGGTCGGGCCATTGTGGTTGCCTTCGCAGGTGTGGTTGTAGACAACGTCGATGATCACTTCCAGGCCGGCCCGGTGCAGCTTTTTAACCATCTGTTTAAATTCGCGCACGGCGCCGCCAGGTGATTTGTCAGAGCTGTAGCGGATTTCCGGGGCGAAAAATGAGAGGGTGCTGTAGCCCCAGTAGTTTTTCAGCCCTTTCTCATAAAGAAACGGGTCATCGATATGCTGATGCACCGGCAGCAGCTCGATCGTCGTTACCCCGAGCTGCTTGAGGTGGTCGATGATTGGCTCTGAAGCGAGCCCGGCATAGGTGCCACGCAGTTTTTCCGGCACGTCGGGGTGGAGCATGCTGATACCCCTGACGTGCGTTTCATAGAGAATCGTGCGGTGAAAAGGCAGTTTCGGGTGCCGGTCGCCGTTCCACTCAAAGTCGTTTTCGATGACTATGCCCAGCGGCGTGCCCGACGCATATTCGGTGCTGATCTCAAGATCTTTTTTCGAACTGAAGACATTGTAGGCAAACAGCCCGGTCTCATGATTCTCGATGCCGTCGAGAGCTTTGGCGTAAGGATCCATCAGCAGAACGCGCGGGTTAAAGCGCAGCCCGGCTTCAGGCTGATACTGACCGTGTACGCGGTAAGCGTAGCGCTGGCCCGGCTGCAGCCCTTCGATGTATATGTGCCAGATAAAAGCGGTACGATGCCGCAGAGCTATGCGGGTTTCGTTACGCTCATGGTCGAACAGACACAGTTCGACACCTTCGGCATTTTCAGAAAAAAGGGCAAAATTGACGCCCTTTCCATCCCAGTTTGCTCCCAGAGGGTAGGGGGTTCCGGGCTTTACGTGCATACTCTGCTACTCCAGTTCTATCTGCATGCCCTCGAAAACTGCAAAAATATCAAGGTCGCTGCCGGCTGCCGCGGCTTTTTGCCGCAGTTCGGCTACTATCTGGTCCAGTTCGGCGTCGGTGCGGTCAGGGTCGTGATGAAAGAGCCCGAGACGCTTAACTTTGGCATCCATTGCCAGTTTTAAAACCTGGTTGTAGGTCGAATGCCCCCAGGTTTTGGTTTTTTCATACTCGGCGTCTGTGTATTGCGCGTCGTGAAACAGCAAATCAGCGCCTTTGGCAAAATCACAATACTCATAGGGAAGAAGGCCGCCGGGGTGGCGGTGCCCGAGTTCGTTGTCGGTGAGAAAAACGAACTGTCTGCCCGCTTCAGTGAACTTGAAGCCAAAGCCGCCATTGGGGTGGCTGAGCTGAATGGTTTCGACCTGCATGTGCATGCATGACCCGCACCCGGGGCCGCTACAGCCAAAATTGAACTGCGCCTTGAGCTGCTCAAAATCAACCGGAAAATACGGCGCCTCAAGCTGCCGTGCCAGTGCCTGGCACATGTAGTTGCGTGCCGATTGAATCCCGCAGACATTGATTTTGAACCGACTGAAATATGCCGGAAGAAAGAACGGAAAGCCCATGAGGTGATCCCAGTGCGAATGGGTAAGAATCAGGCAGAGTTCATTGCTGCCGTTTTTCTGCAGAAGCTTTTTGCCGAGATTTCTCAGACCGGAACCCGCGTCGACAATGGTGACAAACCCTGCCTTATTGCGTATCTCAAGACAGGTGGTGTGCCCGCCGTATTTGAGAGAATTCTGCCCCGGTGTCGGTAACGTGCCTCTGCAGCCCCATACAGTTATATTCATGTGCTTTCCTCTGAGTTCTTTTCAGGGCACCAGATCAACTGCGGCTGATGATTTCTATAAGGTGAAAGCCGAACTGAGTTTGAACCGGCCCATATACATCGCCAATCTTACCTGAAAAAACTACTTTGTCAAATTCCTTGACCATCATGCCCGGTGAAAATTCCCCGAGATCGCCGCCTTTTTTGCCTGATGGACATTTCGAATGCTTGCCGGCAATTGCGGCGAAGTCTTCACCATTGTTGATGAGTTCCAGCAGTTCGAGACATTCTTTGCGGGTTTCTACGAGAATATGGCGTGCGCGTGCTTTTGTCATCTGATTGTGAGTTCCTTTCTATTTGCTTTTCTGGCATACAGCCAGAATGCTGTCTGAGGTGTCTGAAGAAAAATCGCTACCGGTCGGGCCAAAAAGCTGGATCTCGGCAAACCCGGCGTCTTTGAGCATGGCAAGAAGTTCCTCATCATCGTAAATCTGCATCTGCCAGTCTTCGTGCAGCTCCTGAGGCGGGTTGAAACCGTCCTGCCAGCGGGTGACAGATTTAACGGTGATCTGTGCCGTCTTTCGGCTCAGTGAACAGTTTCTGACGTGATGCACCAGCATGCCGTCGACGATCGCCTCGCGACTCATGTATTTATAGTCGCGAAATATTCCGGCGGCCATCGCCTTGAAATTAAGAATATCGATAACGAGAAGCCCGCCGGGGTTGAGATGCTGCAGGGCGTTGGCAAAAAATACTCGGCAGTCAGCCTTCGAAAGATGCCCTATGGCATTGAATATGCAGATTGCGGCATCAAAACAGCCAGGGTCACAGTCGCGCATGTCACCGGTCATGAATTTTATCGGAGTCTTGCGTGCCTTGATTTTGGCTGTTTTCAGCATTTCAGGGTTCAGGTCACAGGCAGTGACCTGATAGCCGGCCTTTGCCAGACCGATGCATTGGGCGCCAGTGCCGCAGGCAAAGTCGACAACCGTTTTTACGCCGTTAAGACTGAAAAGCTCGTCGAGAAAAACGTTGAGTTCTTTTGATTCACTGCGGCCATCAAGCTCAAAATGGTCATAGAACCGTGCATAGACTCCATAGTCTGGCTGTCTGAGCGCTGCTGAAATGGTTTTCTTTTTTACCGGGGCCAACTGGCGCCTCGCTTTATTTTTACCAGAGAATATGCGGCAGGAAATGCGGCAGCATGATTTTCCACCAGGGCCAGTCGTGGTTGACATCGTGCCCCCAGAGGTCTACCCATGCCGGAATGCCTTTTTCCTCAAACAACTGCTTGAGACGGTATGTGTCTTCGGGGTATTCCCAGGCACCCTGACCGGTGCAGATGATTATGCGCGCCTGCCTGATCTGATCGAGAAACCACGGGTCGTTGAGATTCGGCAGGTAGTCTACCGGTGAATTGAAATAAACGTTCTGGTCGAAATAATCACCCACAACCTGTCTGAGTGAATAGATGCCGGCAAGGGCAATGCAGGCATCGAAAACATCCGGGTGTCTGAGCAGAAAATTAACCGAATGATAGGCGCCCATGCTGTTACCGGTCAGTGCAATTTTGCAGTTGCTCTGGCAATGATTGCGGATGAACGGTGCCACTTCGTTGACGATATAACTGTCATAGGCTTCATGGCGGTAAACATTGTCGCCCATGTGACCGTCTTTGCGCAGAATTGCTTCGTTATCGATGCTGTCGACGCAGAAAATCTTCAGGCGTCCCTGTTCAACGTGCTCGCGCACGATGTCGAGCATGCCAAAATCTTCGAATTCATGAAAAGTGCCGCCGGCACAGGGAAAAACCAGTAACGGGCGACCATAATGCCCGTAGACCTTGAGGCGCATTTCGTGACCGATGCGGTGACTGTGCCATGAATGATATTCTGTGTGCATTTGTGACTCCTGTGAAAATTTTAAAGGGTTTCGAGGGGGAAATGCCGATTCAGCTTATGTGCCGCGACAGGGTCCATTTGATCTGCCATCTGTCTGATTTTCCGTCTTTTTCAAGGCAGACAATGCCCGAATACTGAAACTTCATTATCTGATGTTCGCTGTTGCCGGTAATAAGAAATGAAAGAAGTTTCTGCAGAAAGGGCAGGTGCCCGACAAACATCAGATTGTCGGCATTTCTGATCCGTTCGACAATCGGCATGATATCGCTTTCTGGTGCCATGTTCGGCGATTCCTGCAGCCCGTGCGCCGGCTTGAGCTTGTTGGCGAAAATTTCAGCCGTCTGCCTGGCCCTCAGTTTGTCGCTGTGAATAATTTGCTCGACCGGTACCATGTAATACTCGGCAACGCTGGCAATATGCGAAGTTTCTTTGATGCCGATGGCCGCGAGAGGTCGTTGCGGGTCGTTTTTTTCCGAGACTGCCTGCCCGTGCTGAACCAGATAAATAGCCATAAAACCACCAGAAAATTATTTTGCGGATACTGCGATGCTGCAGCATCATAGAGGATAAAATATCATCCCCATGCCGCAATCACAATAGAAAATCAACTTTTCTACCAATTCGGGTATGAGCCGGGCGCAGCGGGGCCAGCGTCAGTGCCGTTGCAAATGATGCCAGGGGCAGGGTATATTTGTGGCGGTTGTCCCGAGAAGTATTAACAGTTGAGGTTATATGCACGCATTCTTCAAGCCGGTAATTTTTATCTTTGTTCTGGCATGTATTTTTTATTACATTTTTGTTAACAGTAATACTCTCGAAATTACCACCGAGAGTTATACCAACGCTTCAGGAATGCCGAGCCAGAGAACTGTTTACATCTACCATTGGGACCGCTTCGGCGATTACATAAAAAATACCCCAGAGCGCATCAAAAAAGCCTTTGGTGGCAGTTGAATCAAATGCCGGCGCTGTGTCAAATATGAGTTGGCCAATCAGCGGTTTGTGTGTCATCTCTGCGAATACGCTGCTCTAAGCCCTTATTCATAAGATTCCTGTCCAAATCCATTCCGGGCACAAACGCGAAATGACAGAAAACCATACAATTTCAGTGCTACAGCATCCAGTTATTTGCCGCAATCAAGTGGTTTGAAGCAGTGTTGAAAACTGCTCCCTGAATTTTACCGCACCGCCATTCGCCGGGTGTCTTACCTTGGAAAAATCAAGCCCCATACAGGTCAGTTGAGTGGCAGCCTTTTCGCCGACTGCGACAATCTGCCGCGGCTTAAGTATGGTTATCAGATCCGCAAGTTTTGCATGTCCGGCCGCGAATTCTCTGTCGGTAGGGGTGCGGTTCGACAGCATGCCGCGTGATTTCTGCCAGGGGTGCCAGGGCAGGGCGTTCCAGATGGCGAAATCGTAAGGGTTGAGGCCCGAAGCGAGCAGATGGCTCCAGACGATGGTTGCCGTTGGTTCATTGAAACCTTCTGGTTTTATTGTTTCTTTGCTGGTGCGGCAGGGCATCATCGAAGTGAAAATATGCTCCGGCCGAATACCTTTGCCCGCCTGCTTGCCAAGCAGCATTCTTTCAGATGTCATTGCGATGCCTGAAAAATGACCACCCTGATAGCCGAGCGCTTCGCCGATCAGTAAAAACCTTGTGCGACCAAGACGTTCCTGCAGATAAAATTTCAGCTGATGCCTTCTTATTTCGCTTGCATTAGTGTAATCGTCGTTCTCGGGGTCGTTCTGCCACCAGGGGTTGAAAAGGTCACCTTCGGGTGTTTCTCTTAGAGATTCAATAAATCCGTCGATATCAACAGTCGGTTTTTTTTTCATTCAACTTTTCCTTATTTCCCTGATGCAGAATTTGACCGTAGATTGCAGTGGTTCGATTTCTCATTGATCGAGGTCGGAGATTTGCTTCGTGAATTTTTTCCTGCTGCTTCGTTTCGTGAGCAGTTAGCTCCTGGTCGGTTCTGATTGTGCTTCGTTGGGTTCGTTAATTGCTGCCATTGCTTGAAAACTGCAGTTCATAAAGTTTATGATAATGCCCCTTCGCCGCGAGCAGTTCTTCGTGACTGCCCTGCTCGACAAGCCTGCCGTTATGCAGAACCAGTATCCGGTCACAGTTTCTTATTGTCGATAACCGGTGCGCGATTATCAGGCTGGTGCGCTGACTGGTAAGGCGCTGCACGGCCTTTTGAATGATCGCTTCGGTTTCAGAGTCGACCGACGAGGTTGCCTCGTCGAGTATAAGAATCTCGGGGTCGGTTGCCAGGGCACGCGAAAATGCGATCAGCTGGCGCTGCCCTGCCGAAATGTTGCTGCCGCGCTCGTAAATCTGAGTATTTATACCCTCAGGCAGTTTGTTTATCAAACTTTCCATTTCTAGTTCTTTGATAATGTTATCAAATTTTTGATGATCAAAGCGGTCGTCGGCCAGAAAAATGTTTTCGAGCAATGTTCCGGAGAAGATGTTTACGTCCTGCTGGATCAACCCGATCTTGAGCCGCAGTGATGTGCGTGAAAACTTTCTTAGATCAACGCCGTCAAGTAATATATCACCATTCTGATAATCGTAGAACCTTTTGAGAAGAGATGCAAGGGTGGTTTTCCCGGCGCCGGTATGCCCGACGATCGCCAGGCGTTCGCCTTTTCTGATCTTGAAGCTCAGACCCTTGAGAACTGGCTTGTCGGGTGTGTAGGCAAAATTGAGATTTCTGAATTCGATGCTTTCATGGAGAGTTTTGAATTCTTCACCTTCAAGCAGGTCGGGTTCGGGTTGCTCATCGATAAGCGCGAAAACCCGCTCGGCCGAAGCCATGGCGCTCTGAAACACCGAAATCTTTTCGCTGATCTGGCGCACCGGGTCGAAAAAAGCCTGGGTATAGGCAATGAAGGTGATCAGCAGCCCCATGCTGATTTCGTTGCGACTGACCAGCCAGCCGCCGTAAACTATGACGACCGTCAGGGTGATGGCGGTAAAAACCGTCACCGCCGGCACAAAGAATGAGTTGTAAAAAACCGAGGTCAATTCGGCATCGCGCAGCTCGAGGTTCATCTGATCAAACTTGTTTTCTCTGGCTGGCTCCTGGTTGAAAATGTGGATGACGCTCATGCCCGAAACATTTTCGGCCAGTGAGGCGTTCATGGTTGCCAGTTTTGCCCGGGCAAGCCTGAAGGCATCACGCATTTTCACCTTGAGAAACCAGGCAATGTAAAAAAGGCCCGGGGTGGTTATCAGCGCTGCCAGTCCCAGCTTGAAATGCAGGGCCAGCATCATGCCGCCAATTCCGAACAAAATGCAGATTTCGCTGCTGACATTTATCAGCGCCGCTGAAAAAAGTTCGGCCAGCGTGGCGACGTCATTGGTGATGCGGGTGACCAGTCGGCCTACCGGCGTGCGGTCGAAGAAGCTGATCGGCAGCTTCTGTATATGTGCAAACAACGCATTGCGCAGATCATGCAGTACTCTCTGGCCTGTATACTGCAACAGCCAGCTGCGGGCGGCAGAGAGCACGAAAAAGGCTGTGTGTCCGGCGGCGTAGAGCATGACGTAATGCAGCAGCAGCCCATAATCTTTGCCTTTGATGCCAAGGTCTACGGCTTTGCCTAAAATCAGCGGCAGCCCGATGTGGACCGCGGTGCCAAGCAGCACCAGCACCACAGCAACGATAAAATGTGACCGCCAGACTCTCAAAAATGGCCACATTCTCCAGGCCAGATTGCTGTCCCAGGCCGGGGCCTTTATATCGTCTTCGTTGAAATATGAATCATCCATGGTCAGCTCTTTTCAAGTTCAGCTTTGAGGCGCTGCCGCTGCCAGGCCCTGGCATAGCGGCCGTTCTTTTCGAGCAACTGCTGATGGGTGCCCATTTCAGCAATTTCGCCGTTGTCGAGGTAGATGATCAGATCTGCATTCTGCAGACTCACCATGCGGTGCGAAACGATGATACAGGTGCTGCGCCGGGTGTTCTGCCTGAGACTGGCAAGTATTTTCTGCTCTGTTTCAGTGTCGACGGCGCTGGTGCAATCGTCGAGAATCAGGATCGGTCGCCCGGCCGCCAGGGCACGTGCCAGCGATACCCTTTGCTTCTGCCCGCCAGAAAGGTTGACGCCACGCTCACCCAGCATGGTTTCGAGCCCGTCAGGAAAATCACGCAGGTCAGCACCAAGCCCGGCCCGGTCGGCAAAGCTGCGGGCGACCTCAGGCTGGTCTTTGTTTTCCTGAGAAAAAAGAATGTTTTCGCGTATCGATTCGGAGAAGAGGAAGGTTTCCTGGGGCACATAGGCAAACAGCTCGCGCAGGTTTTTTAGCGGAATCTGTGCCGCATCCGCACCGCCAATTTTGATTTGGCCACTGTCGGGGTGAAACATTTTCATCAACAGTCGCAGCAGTGTGCTTTTGCCGCTGCCGACCGGCCCGGTAATGCCAAGGGTCTGGCCTTCTTCGAGTTTGAAGCTGATGTTTTTAAGGCCCGGCTGCGTTGCCTCGGGGTAGGTGAACGACAGGTCGCTGACTTCGATCGCTGCGCCAATGCTGTTAGACTCAGTCTGCGGCTGATCGGAGGCGGTCGCCGGCGGTTCGCGCAGAACCTGCAGACAGCGTTCCATCGAGGCCATGCTGCGCTGGTAGATGTTGATTATCCAGCCGATTGCCATCATCGGCCAGCTGAGCTTGAGCATGTACGATTCGAGGGCGATGAACGAGCCCAGCGTGATGCTGCCGGCGATGACCATGTTGCCGCCAAAATAGAGCAATACGACCATGCCAAAGGCTACTACCAGGTCGAGAGCCGGGTGAAACAGTGATTCGATGTTTGCCAGCTTGATTTTGTCGCGCACAAACTCAAGACCGCAGCGATTGAAACGGCTGATTTCACTCTCTTCGATGCGAAAACCCTTGATGACTCTGACCCCCGAAAGATTCTCTTCGGCGCGTGAAGAAAGGTCAGAAAGCCTTGCCTGCACGTCTTTAGACCGGTTATGAATTGAGTTTTTCACCATTACTACCATGACCGGTATCAGAATGAACGGGGTCATGGTGATCAGCGTCAGCCTTGGCGACAGCCACATCATGATGAATGGCACCGTGAGAAAATAGAAAGAGGCGTCGAGCACGACGAGAATGCCGATGCCGAGCATGAAGCGGATTTCCTGGATGTCGTTCGTCAGCCGCGACATGATATCGCCGGTGCGGGTGCGACTGAAATAGTGGAACGGCAGCTTGAGAAGGTGGGCGAACATCGCCTTGCGCAGGTCATACACCGAATGATGCGAAGTGCCGAGAAAAAACTGCCGCCAGAAAAATCTGAAAACGCCTTGAATCGCGGCGGTCAGCAGTAATGCCAGACCACACCAGGCGAGAGTGGCGAAATCCTGACCGCGTTCGATGCTGTCAATGGCGTATTTGAGAATGACCGGTGGCATGATGTCGGCAACGTCAACGATAATGAGCGATGCCATGCCATACAGCAGATGCTTTTTATACGGCGCAAGCAGCTGTACGGTAAATTGCTGCGGGGTGGGGTGATTGTCTGCCTGCAATGTCATAGCGGTCAGCTTACAGCCCCGTAGCTGCAATGTCAATACTGACCGCCGATTAACACCGATACCCGCGTAGTATTAATGCGCAAGAAAAAACAGCCACAGATTAACACTGATGTACACAGATGAGTTTCTGACTGCTGACAGACCCCCGGATCGCCCAATTAAATTTTGTCTTTGCTCTGGGCTTATCTGTGTTCATCCGGTGCGCCAGGCAAAGCCTGGTCAATCTAGCTACATGAAAGGAGGTAGCCCCGGTAATTACTCGTTCATCGGGTAGTCGAACAGGCATCAGCAAGGGTAACCGACCTGATGAAGCCCAGTGAGACAAGTTCGCAAGCCGTAGTGTAAAACGAACCGGAACCAGCCTCGTTACACTATTTGGGAGTGGCCAGTGATTCGGATTTCATGAAGCCTGTAATCTGGAGGGAAGTAAACGAGTGAATGCACCTTCAGGACTCCCCGGGGTCAGAGCGGACAGCGTGCGAACAATGATTGATCAAGGAACCTGGGAGACCCAACAGAGAACCTTCGTTGGTAACACCAACCGGGAATAAATAACCGGCCGGTGCCTCTGGTTGGGAGTCGGACGGGCTTATAGTAGTGAAGA
>Ga0116194_1000920_pt1 | contig 20501 bp, 19 predicted proteins | sample AD_SCU001_MetaG_FD_89887 | JGI IMG/M metagenome (GOLD analysis project Ga0116194, IMG submission 89887) | Active sludge microbial communities of municipal wastewater-treating anaerobic digesters from China - AD_SCU001_MetaG | ecosystem: Engineered > Bioreactor > Anaerobic > Digestate | place...
ATGCCAGGCATGCCCACAGTAGGTTTACTCTACTCAGTAGTATATAAGTTTAAACATATTGTTTTAACATATGGATCTACCTTACAACATATATTTGATTTTTTAATGCCCGGATCCCATCAAATCCGACATTCGCAACAGGATCCGGAATTGGGTCACAAAATGGCATCTGATTGATACGACGCGATGGCCTCTCTGAGAGAGTAAACTTTACCTGATTTACCAATCCAAAATATTTACAACAGGTTATGATCAAACACTCTCACGTGCAACCGAGACTGAATCATACATGGGAAGATATCGAGGCGCGTCTCAGATCAAGGGGTACATCTCCGGAGTTGATAGAGGACTTCAGGCGATGCATAGAGTTTCACACATACCCGGCCCCGGGTCTCCTGGTCGGGGTCTACATGGTGGACTACGCCCTGGAACTCCTGAACCCGCCTGATGGTGAGAAGATCTATGCTGTCTGCGAGACTACAAAGTGTCTGCCGGACGCCCTGCAGGTGATCGCCCACTGTACAACCGGTAACCACCGCCTCCGCGTGATCCCTATCGGGAAATTTGCCATCACCATGAACGGCCCGGCCAGCGCTCCCTACGTTAACGGTGTCCGGGTCTTCCTTGACGGCGAAAAGATTCAGCGGTATCCGACGTTTGCCCTCTGGTACACAAAGGACCCGCTCTTTGACCCCAGAACACGGGGCACCGCGCTGATCGACGAGATCATCGATGCAGGACGCGACCTCCTCTCACACGAACACGTGCGCGTGAAGGTCCCCCAGAAATTGCCCTGGAAATCCGCGGTCTGCTCCATCTGCGGCGAGATAGTTCCAGACAACATGCTTGCCAACGGCGTCTGCAGCGACTGCCGATCACAATCCTACTACGAGAAGACCACAAGTTGAGATTTAGCAGCACCTGAATCCGTCGGCACAGAAGGCACCACATGGAACTCTCACCCATCGGGCTCGTACATTCAAGCATCCGATCCAGGAGCGATATGCCCATCCAGGGCGTCAGTGCGGAGGTTGAGATCTTTCAAGGCTACGCGGCGGGGCTCGATGGTATCGAGGAGAACTCGCACCTGATCCTGGTCTGCTGGCTCCACCAGGCAGACCGGAACGTCCTGAAGGCGGTCGCGCGAAAGATCTCAAACGACCTCCCGGAGAAGGGCGTCTTCTCTCTCCGCTCTCCGGCACGGCCGAACCCCCTCTCCGTCTCGGTTGTTCAACTGCTCGGCGTGCGCGAAGGTCGACACCTTCTGCTTGAGCATCTCGACCTTATCGATGGGACGCCGGTGATCGACATCAAACCTTACCAGCCGGGGTGGGACTGCGTCTTCTCCGCAACCGGGCACGACCGTACGGAGAAGATCCAGAAGATGAAGCCCGCCGACTACCGCGCCAGCCTCATCCGCGAGGCCGCGAACTATCATGGAGAGGTCTGCACGGGGGTGGCTACCGGGGTGCGGATCGCGGAGGCGGCAACACGCATCCTGGACTGCGACCTGCGGCGTCCTGATCTCGTGGTTACGCCGGGCGCCGACCCCTGCACCACGGATGCGCTTATCGGCATCACCGGCGCGACACCGGGAAACCGGCGGTTCAGGTATCCTGGAGGAGACTCTTTTGTTCTTTCATGTTCGGGAAAAGAGGTCGTATTCCGTATCCTGGACCTGCCGGACGACGTCGACGAGATCTTTGCTGCGAGGGAGGAGACACTGTTTGAGTGCAGGGTTTGCACCCGGCCGATAGAGGACGGGCCTTTCCTGGATCCAGGGATATGACACAGAGATACCTTAACCTTACGTCGCTATCAAGGGCGCTTGAGATCATGCGTCAGAGGTTCCCACCCTCGGGCCATGCGGAGAGCATGCCTTTACAACTCGCCGTCGGCAGGGTGACCGCCGAGCCACTCTACGCAGAGTATTCCGTCCCGATAGCGGATATTGCAAAGTTCGATGGTTACGCCGTGAAGAGCCACGAGACGCTCGGAGCGCAGGATCAGCGACCCCTGCCACTTCTCACGTATCTCGGGATCAACACCGGCGATGTGATCCCGCCGGCGTTTGACGCCGTGATCATGGTTGAGGATACATGGGAAGAGGGCGGTCGTGTCTGGATCCGGAAGTCTGCCGCGCCGGGGCAGAACATCCGCCGTACCGGCGAGGATATCCGGGCTGGAGAACTCGTGCTCCCGAAAGGCCACCAGATCCGGCCTTCTGATATCGGTGCGCTCGCAACCTACGGGATAACCAGTTTAAGGGTGCGGGCGGTCAGGGTAGGAATCATCCCTACGGGTAGCGACCTCGTCCCGCCAGGCACGCTGCCCCGACCGGGGCAGACGGTTGAGACAAACACCCTGATGGCGGAGGCGTATCTGAGGGGTATGGGCGCTACCTGCCACCGCTACGGGGTCGTGCCGGACGACCCTGACCGGATCCTGGAAACGGTCGCCGAAGCGGTCGCCGAGAACGATCTCGTCCTCGTCTCAGCAGGGACTTCGACCGGCAGTCGCGACCACTCTCGCGACGCCGTCGCCAGACTCGGCGAGATCGTCTTCCACGGGATCGCAATGAGGCCCGGAAAATCAGTGCTGCTTGCAGATCTCGATGGGAAACCGGTCTTCGGGATGCCAGGATACCCTGTTTCAGCGCAGACGGTACTCCGGGAGGTTGTCGCAAACCTGCTTCTGTGGTGGGGGCTCGCGCCGCCCCTCATCGAGGAGATGGACGCCAGGCTGGCCAGAAGGCTGACGTCCGATCTCGGGTTCGATGAGTTCGTCCCGGTATCGGTCGGGCAGGTAAACGGCACCTGCTGGGCGACGCCCCATCCACGCGGCGGCGGTATCCAGATGTCGGTTGTCCGGGCAAACGGGTATATCCACATCCCCGCCGGGCGCGAAGGGAGAGAGGCGGGAGAGGGGGTGCGTGTAAGTCTCACCGCCCCCTCGGCCACGGTCGCGCGGACAGTTGTTTGCGTAGGGAAGCGTGACCCGGTCATCGCTGAACTGGGAAACCGGCTCCAGGATTCTGGCTACCTGCTCCATTGCTGCAACGCCTCGACGATCGGAGCGGTACTTGCTCTGCGTGCGAATACATGCCACGTGGCATCGGTCGTTCTCCCGGACATGGAATCTGCCTGGAACGATCTGGTGCTCCGTTACCTGCCTGGCGTGAACCTCCTGCGGCTGCCGGTTGGCAGGGCGGAACTCGGGATCGCCTCAACAGGTGAACCGGATCCTGAGACGCTTGCGTTGCTGAGGGTTTCCAACCGCCCGAAGAGCCAGGCGGCACGGGCCCTCCTTGATGCCTGGCTTGAGAGGGAGGGGATTGGTCACCCACCGCAGGACCCAGACCTGGCAGCTGGTGCGGAGATGCGGGTCTGCTCCGTCGGCGAGGCGCGGGAGGCAGGACTGCTCAGTTTTACCCCGATCGGTTACGAGTCCTTTAACCTGGTGATAAGGCAGGAGGTTGCTGCAGAGGGGGGTGTTGCGGCCCTCATCCGTACAGCGAGGTCACAGGAATTCCGCGCGTCCCTCCCGGCCACAGGACGGGAACTGGCCGGAGGCTCGGGCGATGAACCGCTCAATCCCGGGGACGCTGCACCTGCTCGAAACTAATATCGTTTTTTGACATGACCCTCCTTCATGCGAGTCAGTGAACAGACACGCGATCAGGTCATGACGGTGATCCAGCGCCTGGTGGAGGCTCTCGGCAGGAAAGACGTCGGCGGGATTCTGGCGCTCACTGACGTCGATTTCCGTGGTTTCTGGAGCGATGCCGGCGATAAGGTGGTCGGGAAGGAGGCACTCCAGCGCTACCTTGAACAGGACTCTGCGCCACCGGACCTGATCGGGCTTGAGATCTCCAGCATCCATATAAGCGCCGAGGGAACGGTGGCCTGGGTCATGGCAGATGTGAGATTCAATATGATTGGAGGTGAGGCCCGGGAAGGGTTGCTGACCGCAGTCCTCCGGGGAACAGGTCACACCTGGCTGTTTGCCCAGGTGCACTGTTCATAACCGACGAGACGTGGCGGGGCCGTCACGACTCCTGCTCGACCTGCGCCTGCTCAAAGAAGAGCAGGTCAGTGCCGTCAGCGTCTGTGAGGATCAGACGTCCACCCTCCAGTCTCCAGGAAGATACGTCTTCAAGGAGGCCGAGATAAAGCGCCTCCTGGTCCATGACGCCTTCTGGCTCCTCACAGTAGATGAGGGTGCTGAAGAGCGATGAAACCGAGAGGTTTGCACCGTCAAGTGTGTAGCCGCCACCGTATCGGTTGCACCCGGCAGAACCGGTGAGATTCCCATCGGAGGTGAAGGTGGCCGTGACTGTGGTGCCGGCTATCACAGAAGAGATCGCCTCTTTCTCGGGGCTTATGTAACCCTGGAGGACCCACTCCGTTCCAACAGGCGAGAGTTCAGGTGACGACGTGGCCTGCTCAAAGAAGAGCAGGTCGGTGCCGTCAGCGTCTGTGAGGATCAGGCGGTCCCCCTCCAGTCGCACTGAAGCGACCTCTGTGAGCAGGGCAAGATACCGGTTCTCCTGCTCCATGATGCCCGGAGGTTCGCTACAGTACATCTTTGTGCTGCCCGGTGGCTCGATGCTGAGGTTTGCACCGTCGAGGTGGTAGATGGTCCCGTAGGAGTTGCACCCGGCAGAACCGGTGAGGCTGCCATCGTCACTGAAACTGGCAGTAACCTCGGTCCCGGCCAGGGCGGGAACGAGCGTGCCATTACCGGCAATGTATGAGTCGAGAGTCCAGGAAGTCCCGGCCAGGGAGGGTCCTGGCTCACGGACCGGTGATCCGGGTTCCGTGCAGGCGGCGGTGACGACGCACGCCACCGCGATCACGAGCAGCGACGCCGCTACAATGAGGGTATTCCTGCTCCTTTTTAGGTCTGGTGCCATACATCATCATGTTGGTCGGAGTGGGTGATAAACAGATTGTAAACTACGAAAAAAATCGGACCTATACGTGTTCAGTTCTCCAAACCGGGCGATCCTGGCGGTTATCCGGATCCAGGGCAAAGACCACCCCCGTGCATGGGTGAATACCGGGGTTATGCCATCATGGAACGTGACGATATTTGTGCACCGACCCTGAAGCGATCATTCACGATCGTCCGGTGTCCGGGGGTGGTTTGTGCGGATCGCTGAACTCGAACGACGCACTCAGACACGAACGGTCAATACAGCAGTCGTCCCCATTCCGCCGATGGCTCCAAACGACCTGAGAAAGAAGCGCAAAAAGAGACCTGGAGACGCCATGGGGGTCAGAAGAGGCAGGTTCATGGCACTGCCCCCACTGTGATCGGATACGAAGGGTCGTTCCCGGAGGGGGGTCCGGGATTGACGATTTTTGCGCATGTGAAACGTTCAGCGGAGAAGTTCGCGACCGCCAGGAGGGTATTTGATGGAGAAACCCTTATGCAGGGTGTACATCTTACAGGTATACCAGACCTGCTACCAGAGATATTTCAATGTCGACATTCACCGGAGAAAAAGGGACTGAGGATGGGGCACCTGATCCATCGTCAGGCGCTGCTGGCACAGACGGCTACAGGAGACTGAACCGCCGGTGCATGATCTCGATCTACATCAAATACGGCATAGGGTATGCGATCCTCCTTGCGATCTGCACCTTTCTTACGAGCCTCACGCAGAACCTTCCTGGCCCCTATTACAATATCGCCCGACTATCCCTTGTAGGGGTTCCGGCGATCGTCCTGATATACATGGTGGTGGCCCCGCCTGTCTTCTACGCGCGGTACCGCTACAGGATCACCGACGACCGGATCGAGATGCGTCGCGGAGTCCTCGTGATAAGCCACACACTGGTACCGATCGAGAGAGTGCACCAGGTGGAGATCACCAGGGGCCCGATCAACAACCTGCTCGGTCTTGCGGATGTAACCATCACCACCGCAGGAGGCGAGGCCACCATCAATTACCTGGAACTTGAAGAGGCGGAGAGAGTGGCCGAACTGCTCAACAAACTGATCGGGGAGATGCTCCGGGAGAGGCTACATACGCCAACACCATCGGTGACGGGGTCGGCAGACGAATGACCGGAACAGATGATCGAGCGACTGAAGACCTGTCCGGCACCGCCCACCAGCAGGGTGAGGCAAAGATCGAAGTGAAACGGATCCGGTGTCACCCCGGGATCATCATTGAGAGAACACTTCCATATGCTCTGATTCTGTTTATCGGCGTCACACAGCTCGGTCGACCGGTGGTAGCAGCCTCACTTGCGGTCATCTTCATCGCGGCAATTCTTATCAACTACAGGATCTGGATCCGGACGACCATCAAGTTCGACGATACCGGCGTGGTGGTGGAGCGGGACACGGTCTTTAAGAGGAAGAAGACGATCCCCTACTCAAAGATAGCATCGGTCAACGTGAACCGTGGCATCACAAACAGACTGCTTGGAACATCGAGTCTGTTGATCAACATCAACTCGGGGAGCGGTGCCACGGTACCGGAGGCCGTCCTGACGTTTGAACAGGGTCTGGCTGAGAGGATACGGTCGGGGATACTGCACCGCCTTCACGACCGGAGCGATCTTCAGGACGATGAGGACGAACCGGTTGAAACGCCCGCACTGTTCACCCCGCTGGACGTGATCCTGCACGGTCTCTTCAACGTATCGACCTATCAGACCGTCTCCGGTCTCTTCTTCCTGTTCTACTCCATATTTCAGTTTTACGTCTCGGCAAGAACCGATGTGGGCAGCGCCGGGGCACTGATCTCGCTCTTGATCTTTGCTGCCCTGCTGGTGGGCCCCTTTACATCGCAGATCTTTTACTACTACAACTACCGCGTATACCGCAGGGGTAATACGATATACCTCCAGCATGGACTGATCCGTAGTTACAGGACTTCGTTTGACGTCTCCAGGATCAACGCTGTCCGCATCAAGAGCACCCTCGCAGCCAGGTTGATGCACAGGTCATGCATAGAGGCTGAGGTGGTGGGACTTGCGTCCGGGAGCGGGCAGAGCCTGCGCCCCGTTCTCTGCCTCCTGAAGGACGATGCAACTCAGCAGGCCCTTCTCCGGGAACTGTTGCCGGAGTTTGTCTACGACCGCAAACCAGAGAAACAGCCCGAAGGCGCAAAGAGAGTGCTCCTGATCAGGGCCGGTGCAGCCTCTCTCGTCCTCGCTCTGGTGATGATCTACCCCTCCATCTATCTATACCGCGAGGCTATGGCCATGCCCGGGGTTGCCGGCCACGTCCTGCCATACATACTGCCCCTGATCGCGGTCTCTGCTATCCTGGCGATATTCTATGCTGTTTACGTCTCGTACAGGATCACAGAGTTCGACCTCGGAGATGAACTCTTCTCGTTTGTTAACGGTGCAGTCGATCGCGAGACCGTCACGATGAACTACGACAGGGTTCAGATGGTGGTCACGGTAAAAGGCCCGATCGCAAGACTGTTCGACGTTGCCAGGGGTAAGATCTATCTGCTCTCTTCTACCGGCGGGTCCAGCATAACCTCCGGTTATTTTCCCGAGAGAGATCTCAACGCCGTAGGCGAGATCGTGATGGCGCGGATCGCAAGCGGCGACTACGATTACCGGAAGAACAGTCTCTGACCGGAGGAGGGGGTGTAAACCCGTTCACTCCTTACTGTCCACGCTGATCTTCAAACCCTCGTTATCAACCGTGGTCGCGATGGCAACCTGGAGCCCGACCCCTGCAAGGATCTTCGCCACCTCCTCCTCCGGTCTGCCGGTGATAACAGCGATCGAGGGGCCAACCGAACTCATGCCCACGAACTCGAGCCCGGCATCCCGTAAAGCCGCCATGTAGTGGTAGATCTCAAACCCATGATGTTCCACCTCGGCGCGCTTGGAGCCACGGAACTCGATCTCCCAGATGACCTCACCGACCTTCTCCAGGTCGCCCCTCTCCAGTGCCGGGATGAGATCCATCAGGATCAGGTAGGACTTCAACTCGCGGTCGCGATAGTCCAGAGTCCGGGCCTTGTTCATCAGGAGGTCAAATTCCTTCTCACCGGCCGAGGAGATCTCGGACGGCGGGATGACGATGTAGAGTCGTTTCCCCTCGGCAAAGGCGTGCCGGTAGACGAGCGTCAGCTCGTCGCCCATAACCGCCATCCCGCCATAGGTGCTTGCAGCGGGTCCTACCCCGGTCTCGAACCCGAAGGCTACGTTTCCAGCCACCGTCTCCTCGACGAAGTTGCTGCCGAGCAGGAGACGGAGGTTCTCGCCTGTAAGGGGCGACCCCACCGCTGTGTTGAGGGCGTTTGCAACCGCGATCAGTATGGTGCTCGTTGACCCGAGTCCGACGTGCTCGTATCGGTGGTCGCGTGCACGGATCTTGAACCCGCCCTTATAACCTACGACCTGCCGGAATACCTCGGTGAAGTGGCGGAGGATCGGTTCACGGGAGTAGTCGATATCGATCCCCGAATCGGTGCACTCGACCTCGGCGGTGCAGTAGACCCCGATGGCAAACCCGATCCCACCTCCACCCGGGTGATCCGGGGCAAACCTGTTCATATCGAGCACGGTGAGGTGGATCCTTGCCGGGGCACGGACGGTGACCGTGCCGGAGACAGGGGTGAGGTGGTAGTCTTTCTGGAGGCCGCATGTCCGGATATTCTCGCCGGGGGAGAAGGAGGTGAACTCGTACTCGACGAGGTCGAGATCCCCGCCCCGGATCTTCATTACAGGCATTCTGTCACCGGTTTAGCGTGCGCGGTCAAAGAAGATGTTCTTTCCAGATGCCCGCAGCGGGATACCGTAGGCAACCCCGCAGCCTTCCAGCCACCCGAGCGCCAGCGCACCAACGCCGGCAGAGTACATGACCCGGTTGTCGACGTTGTGGATGCTTGCGGTCTTAACCGCAGAACCTACCGCGATCCCGAGGTCCGTCATCCTGACGGCACAGTTCGGGCCCCGGAACGGCGTGGCAGACGACCGTCTCTCGCGCTGCGCATCGAGCACCTCCGCACAGGTTTCATACCCGCACCCACCGCAGTTTAGACCCACGGTGTCCTGTAGCAAAGAACCGATGAGGAGACAGGCATCGCTTGCGGCAACGTTTCCGGCATCCCTGGTGTAGAACCCGATTTTGTGCTTCTCGCCGTAGTCCCGCATCGCTGCGGCAAGTTGCGCCTTCTCATCGCCGGTGACGATCATCGTCTTGATGACGTCGGTGCCGGTCGCTTTCGGGGCGGTTCTGGCAGAGAGGGCCATCAGACGGGCAACCATCTCTACAGCGTCTGATTCATAATTCATGAGAGTACGTGGCACCGACTCAAGATAAGTGTATGCACGGGTAACCGCGAACCAGGGGTCAGGAGAAAGGTGAGAGGACGTTCCCGGCCTCTTCCCGGTTAGAGACAGGGAAATTTCACCTGCGCCACGGACATGGTTTCCATGGGACAATCGCCCCGAAAAGAAGGGATGGTCGACGAAGGATCTTCAAAAAGATTTATCCGACCGCCTTGCCTGGAAACCTGATCCTGAACCCTACACCCTCGAATGCGGCAACCAGACGATCCCCCGAGTAGACATCGACGGCATAGACCGAGGTCTTCTCCCCCTCCGAGACCCTGCGGGCCACTGCCTCGAGGGAATCCCCCACCGGAACAGAGAAGTAGCGGATATTCGCAGAGATCGCGATCTGATCGATTCCCTCCATGTTTGCCGCAACGCCGAAGGCATGATCGGCGATGGCAAAGATCGCGCCGCCGTGGATTGTGCCGTGAGCGTTTCTGGTGCCCTCGATTGACATTCTCACCCGGACACTTCCGTCCTCGATCCCCGTCACAACCATACCGAGCAGGCGTGCAAACTCACATGAATCTGACCGCTGCACCGTCTCGATGTAATCCCGGGGGATGGATTCAGGGTTCTCCAGGATCAGGCCACCTCACCTGTACTCCCGTTTAGTATAGGTTGCATCGGCCGCCTCGCCACCGGAACGAACGATGTGGAACCACTCCCACAGAGACCTGATCGTCCCGAACTGCTGGTAGCGACGCATCGAGAACCCCACCTTCAGGCCAGGATCCAGGTAGACCTTCCCGAGTTTACGCATCCGCTGCGCGATCTCCAGATCGTCCCCGGCGTCGATACAGCGGTACATCCCGGCACGGATGAACGCCTCCCGGTCAAACGCGGTGTTGCACCCAAGGGTGAAGTAGATCGTCCTGGTGTAATAACCCAGGCGCGAGAAGGCGTTTGCACCGAGAAGCGATAACCGGTTCCGGAGACCCTCCTCGATAGGATAGACCGTGCCGTATAACTGGACGATATCGCGCTCTGCGAAGTTCCGTTCGATCCGCTCCACCCAGTCCGGTGGGACGATACAGTCCGCGTCCGTAGTGGCTATTATATCGCCCGATGCGGCCATCGCGCCGTCGTTACGGGCGCCGCCCACCCGTTTGCCTGTCTGGATAAAGACACGGTCGGCCATTGGTTCGGCCAGGTCCCGCGTCCTGTCTTTTGAGTTCCCATCAACGACGATGATCTCGTAGGTCTCCCGGGGAACCGTCTGGTCGGCGAGCGACCGCAGGCAGCGCTCGATGTTCTGCTCTTCGTTATAGGTTGGAACAACTACGGAGATCATCTCTCGATTCACCACTCGCGGTATAACTGTTGCCGGGTTCGTGCCATAAGTCTGATGCCAGGTGGCCTCGCGATCGCAAAGACCGTCTCAGGAAAGATGTCACTGCCCGGTCAGCTCCCGGTAGAGGTCAATGTGGAGTTTTGCGATCTTACGGATGTCGTAGTCCTCTGTAAATGGTCGCGATAGCGTCGCATGCCGCCCGAGCAGACTCCGATCCTCGATCAGTCTTCCGGCCCCCTCGAGGTTCTCAAAGTAGACGGCAGTGTCCTTGAAATTCCCGGTAAACTCAGGGATCTTCCGGGCGACGACCGGCAGACCGGTAGCAAACGCCTCCAGCGCGACCATCGGGAGACCCTCTGCATAGGAGGGTATGAAGAATACATCGGCGCTACAGTATGCGGCGGTGATATCGTCGACAAACCCGGTGAAGATGACATTCTTCCCGCAGCGTTTCTTCTCCTCCTCAATGATGCTGTAGTCCTGCGAGAGTCTCCCGTATGGGAACCCCCCCACCCAGACGAACCTTATGTCCGGGTGTTTGTGCGAGAGGGCAATAAAGTCGTAGATCCCTTTCCTGGGCGTCTGCTGGGCGACTGTAAGCACCACCCACTCGTCCTCCCCGATCCCGTACCTCTTCCTGAACGCTGCCCTTTTCTCCGGGTCCGGGCGGAACCTATCCCGGTCAACACCGTTCGGGATCAGGGTTGTAGGGACATCGGGGGCGATCTCGTGAACCTCTTCGTCGCAGAGAGGGGAGATGGTGATGATGTGGTCAAACCCCCGATAGATCTCCGGATAGAGGTGGTTTACAGCCTCGGAGATGGTCAGGTTGCCGGTGTTGAGACGTGGTGTGGAGTGCGCGGTGAGCACCTTGACACCGAGACTGTAGGTCTTGTTCGCCAGGGCGAAGGGACCGAAGGTGTGGTAGTGGACGAGGTCAAACTCACGGCCGCGAGCGTTCCAGGCAACCTGCGGGCATGACTCGTCCATGATAAGAGCGCGGTAGAGTGCCTTTGCCAGTGTTGCGCAGCCGATGTACTTGAACAGGAGCATATCCTCGACAAAGAAGTTGACCTTCATGGATATCCCTCCACAAAGTCGATGGCGCTCCTTATGCAGCCGTCCATGTTGAGATACTCAAACTGTGAGAACCTCCCGACAAGGTCGATCCCCCGTTCCCGGCAGAAATCGCGGACGATTGCGATGTTCTTGAGGTAGTCGATGTCATAGACGACGTAGGCAAACCTCTGCCGTTCGACGCCGGTGTAGACGACCGCGTCATGGGATGGTATAAAGCCTGCGGCGATGAGAGAGTCGACGGTGTGCTCGATAACCCCGTCGTCGGTCATCCGGGAGACGGCGTCTCCCTCGTTGTAGGTGATCTCGGCAAGGATGGAGGAGTGGCCCGGCGGGGCTACCGCGGTGCTGTAGTTTGACGGGAACGAGATCCTGTTGAAGAGCCCGGTCTTCTCGTCGGGGACGTAGAGCCATGAGATATCCGGGACATTGCTTTTGAGGCCGATAAAGACCGAGCAGAGCGAGTTGTAGCGGAGGGCGTCACACGCTGCCTGCACCTCTTTCGGGACGTCCTGGAGGGTTGGAAGCAGGTTCTGGAGCGGGATCGTCGAGATCAGGCGATCGGCGTAAACGGTCTCGTGGCCGTTGCTGAGAGCAAACCTTCCACCCTCCTCGCAGATGGAGGTGACGGTAAAACCTGTCCTGATGGCGGGGAGGACTGGTTCTGAGATTGCCCTGACCAGGGCCTCGATCCCTCCCTTCACCGGGTATGAAAAGACCGCCTGGTGAGCGTAGCCCTCGGTCTCGATGCCGATGGCCGACCGGATGATATCCTCGACCGGAGGGCGGGGGATGCGTCCCTCCACCCAGTGGTGCGACATCCGGTCGACGGGGTAGTTCCAGATCTTCTCGTTGTAGGGGATCATGTAGCACTCGGCGATACCCCGGCCAAAGGTGAAGTATATCCACTCGGCGAAGTTCGTGGGCGGTGGAACTTCGCCTTTCTCGACGGCAATGAGGTTCCTGACAAACTCGTTGATGCAGAAGAAACGGTCTTCGTCGGGCAGGTCGTGGAGCCCGTTCTCAAATGGGTATTTGACGTAACGGCCTTTGTACAGGATCTTTGTGTTCCGCTTCCGATGGTCGGCGTTCTCGCCGAGGACCGAGAGCATGAAGGAGAGGACCTCGCTGTCGCGGGAGAAGATTATGTGCGATCCCCCGGTGTCGAACGTAAACCCCGCCTCTGTCCTCGAGCGGCAGAGCCCCCCGATCCTGTCGTTCCCTTCGAGAACGATGACTTCGCTGCCCCGATCGTGGAGCAGACGGGCCAGGGTTATACCGGTAAGGCCGCCGCCCAGTACCGCCGATTTCACGCCTATAGTGTTTCATACCAGTGCCATATATGGTTGACCATCGACCCACCCCTGCAGGCAGAAAAGATCGCGGAGCGGCCAGAGATGGGAGGAACGAACGCGGTTCTTTGCTGTTCCTGCACGGGTGTGGGGATATGGGCTGATAGAGCGTCGTTATGGGTAGCGCCACCTTCCGGAGCAGGCAGTGCATGGCGATAACGGGGAGGGGCGTGCCAGGGGACATCAATGAACTCTCCAGGACGTTTCTCACAGAGAAACCGGATGAATGGATCCCTCCGTGGCACTGGATCTACGGAGAATCACCCCCGTTGGGGAGGGGCTGACGGGAGGGGGACGGAACATCCCCCGCCCCTGTCTCCTGCAGCTCTGGTCGAACGATTTTCGCTGATCACCCCCACCACCCGGCGCTTCCAGCGCCTCCTCCCGCCCCCTGGAAGGGGGCGGGCAGTGTATGGCGATAGACCCGGATGGCCGTGCACGGGGAGCGTGAGTGAGACGATCCGGAGAGATACCTCCCCGGACACTGTATCTACGGAGAATCACCCCGTTGGGGAGGGGCTGACGGGGAGGGGGATGGAACATCCCCCACCCCTGTCTCCTGCAGCTCTGGTTGAACGATTTTCGCTGATCACCCCCACCACCCGGCGCTTCCAGCGCCTCCTCCCGCCCCCTTGGAAGGGGGCGGGCAGTGATCGGCGATTGGCCCGGAAGGCCGTGCACGGGGAGCGTGAGTGAGACGATCCGGAGAGATACCTCCCCGGACACTGTATCTATGGAGAATCACCCCTGTCTCGACGTGTCACCGGGAACAGTATTCGCGGACCATCCCCCGCCACCCGGCCGCTATCGCGGCCTCCACCCTCCACCCTTATGGGATAAGCGCATCCGGCCCCGATCTTTGTCTCTGTCTCCGTCTCCCCCCAAAGAACATGAGTCAAACAAAGAGTCAGGCAAAGAGCACCAGAGCGTTGCAACACCGGTTTCAGGGGATTGGCCAAAAAAACCGCAGACAGAACAGATTAGAAAGAAAAGAGCGATCAGATAGGTGCTTTACCGATCTTCTCGATCAGCTTACCAAGCACAACATCGCGCATTCCCTCAACAAACTTGATGCTCCCGACAACAAGGTGACCGCCTCCGCTCACCCCTGCACCCGTGATCTCGTCTCTGAGTTCACGCACCATCCGCGGAATGTTCATCATAACACCACGTGACCGAAGGACCGCAAAGTCCGGCCCGTAGCCGATCGTGACAATCGGTTCACCGGGGTGCGCCCGGACCAGCCGATCGTGCACCTCCCCCGAGGTCTTTCCAGGCGGCGGAAATGTGAACCGGTGAGCGAAAAGTTCCACATCGAGCATGAAAAGGTGAGCACCGTTCTCGAGCACACTGGCCTCGACGTGCGGCATGATAGCCTCAATCTGCTCCTCGATCGCGCGGTTCGCCTCCTCGACCAGGAGATCGACAAGTCGTTCGTGGCGCTCAGGGTTGCCAGAGAGGTTCAGAATATCCTTGATGATCTCCCTGCCATCACCAAACCGGAGCCAGAACTGCTCGTAGTCGAGCGCGAGCGCAATATTCCGGCAATCCTCCTCCGAGTACTCCGGTCCAGCAACCGCAAGGTATCGCGCACGCTCCGGCGCCTCGCTCCGGTCACCGACCCCCGCAACCGCCGGCAGGTGCCGGATCTGGTTCTCAACCGCCGGGTTGACCATACGCGCGATCTCCGCCCCCAGCATTCCTGCCGTGACCCCGTAATCCCCGCCAACATGGTAGGGATTGACGTGCGCTATCAGGTAATCGTCCACGACCTCGTCTGGATGGTGGTGATCCACAACCATCACCTGGAGATCGTATATCCTGGTCATCTTCAGCGACGGCATATCCTCCTCGGTGGAACCGTTATCCATCAGAAGGATCAGCGGCATCTTCTGACCGTAGCGGACGCCGTCCTTCAGGGCAAAATCGAGATCCCGCGTGATATCCTCGATCTCATAGAACGGAGCCTTCGAGGGCGCACGCTTGAACAGGAAATACTCAGCATCGAAATCAGCGCCGCTCTCCCGGAGCAGAGCGGTCACCGCCTGCTCAATAGCGACGGCGGCGCATATCCCGTCCGCATCCGCGTGATGCCGCAGGACGATCGGGCGCGCTGAGAAGACCGCTTTCCGGATCTCCTTCGCCACTTTGCGCATCTGTGGCCTCAAGCCCTCAAGAACCTCGCTCTCTACCAGGAACGGGATATCCCGGGGCTCCGCACGTTTATCGAGCGCTGCCTCGATCTGCTCCCTGACCGCCGCCGCCTCCTCGCTCTCCAGGACGGTCATGGACCCGACCTCGATCTGGAGCTGGTTGTTGCGCTGCATCACCTCGCCGGTGATAGCGACAATGTCCCCGAGTTCGACCTCAGGATATGCGCGGACTCCAGCCTCGATAAACGCCGCCGCGTTTGCCGTGCCAGACTCGTCCACAATCGTAAAGATAGTCGGACCCGAGGTCTGCTTGATCTGGGCAACCTCGCCCTTGATCATCACCGTTTTTCCAACCCTCTTCCCGATATCGACCAGGAGCACAGAAGGCATCTTCTTGATCACGTTGACAGTCTGGTAGACGATCGGCGTGACCTCCTCGAGATCGATGTTACCATTGCTTCTGACCTGGAGGACATGGACAATGATGGGGTCGCGCTCGGTATGCTTCATCTTAACGTTGCTCTTATGAATAAGGCCCTTGACTTTGTCGTTTAACTGGACAAAGACGCCAAACGGGGCAAACCCCTGCACCCATCCAAGGTAGATCTTTCCCTCCTCCACCTCGTCCAGGCCACAGGTTGCTCCAAGGCGATAAACAATCGTATCATCAATATTTTGCATGGTCAGTTCTCCATCTCAATCCTCGGACACCTCAGCGGTGTGCCCGGTAAGTTCGTACAGCCTGCATTCGCCATCCCTTCTACCTTTTGCTATAATGATATCCCCGCTCTCCAGTCGGACCCGCTTCCCCGGCCGGTAGATCCATCGGTTGCCGCGCTTGATGGCGAGCACAACCATCCCGGTCACCGTCCCGAGCGACGCCTCCTTGAGCGTCCTGCCCACAAGCGGTGAGGATGGCTCCACGCGCATACGCGTGATGATCTCATCAGAGCCCCGGACGATCTTCTTGAATAGCGGTGGGATCTCGATATCGCGAAGCAGGACATCCACTATCGAATGGGCCGCATCGCTGATCGCCTGCGTGAACGCCGACATGTAAAGGAGGCCGCGGAGATGGCGCACGTCATCGATCTTTCGTGCGGCCTCAAGGATCCAGAGATCCAGGTCGTAGCGCATATCATCGAGCCTGGAGTCCAGGGAGACCACCTCGTGCGCCACCTCCTTGTTGTTGAAAAGAAGGGAGGTGTAGGCCAGCCCCACAGAGAGTTCGGAGAGGTTCTTCATCTCGATTATCAGCTGGACAGCACGGTCGAGGTCATCAACCTCACCCGCACGCGAGGGTTCGCCTGCTGCGCCCCCGACCATCCCCGCCATCCGGCCAATAATATCTTCGCCGGCTTCAGGACCGCGTGCAATCAGGATATCCCCGGCCTCGACCCTTGTATTCTTGTCAGGATCGTAGATCCAGGTTTTCCCGCGCCGGATGGCAATAACCTGCATCCCCGTTGTGCTCTGGACCTTGAGGTCCCCGAGCGTCCTGCCGGCAAGTTCGCTACTCTGGCTCACAATGAGCCGGGTGACGATCTCTTCCGCCTCCGGAAGGGCGCGCTTGAGTTTTGCAGGGAACTTTATGTCCTTTAAGATGAGTTTTGCCATGTCCGAAGCCGAGTTTGCGATCCTCTCCGCGGCCTCAACCACCTGGAGCATACCGCTCATCGCCTCGGCCTCTTCAAGCCTTCTCCCGCCGAGGATGCTCTGAACCCTGGCCTGGTAAACGAGGCCGTTCATCCTCTCCTCGAGGTTGATCACTTCGAGCGCAATCTCTTTGCTTTCAAAAAGGATCGCGGAGTAGGCCAGGTCGATCATCAACTCAGAGATGTCCTTCATCTCTATCAGGACATCCTTGAAGCTGATCGGCTGGTATTCAAGGTCCATCATAATCTATTAACCGGGATTTTTATCTTGACTACAGCAGAAGGCCGATCATTGCCACCAGTGCGGTTGCACCGATCAGGTCAATCAGGCTTGTGATGACAGGGATCCCGAAGTTGTCGGGATCCAGACCGTAGCGGAATGAAAGGCTTGCAGTGACGTACGCCACGCCAATCACCACTGTCATGACGATCAGGCCCGCCGCAAGGCTGACTATGACCAGCATTCCTGGACCGGGGCTGTTTGACCCCATAAGCACCGCTGCCCCATGTGCTATGAGCGCCAGCAGTGGAAGCAGTACCAAGGTATAGAGATAGGAAATAATAAAGTGATGGGCAACGCTGCGCTCCGGGGGGAACACCGGGTTGATCTCACCGGTGTGCATCCCGGTCGAGAGGCGTGATCCAAGGATACCACCGATGGACCCGAGGATACCCGTGAACGGCGGGATCAGGATGAGAAGGGCTGCGGTTGTCACCAGCGTCTCAAGGTTGGAAGAGTAGGTCAGCCCCGCCATTGTGCCGATGACGCTCAGAGGTATGAGCAGACCGATATTCTCCCGGACAATCGGCCCGATCCCTTCCCGGCGGTGAAGGGTGTAGGCGATAGCAGCAACCGTGAGAGCGACCGCGATGCCCCCAAGAACCAGGCGTGTCAGGGGACCGAGGTGCATGACAAAGGCCGCCGAGACCATCAGGATGGGAAGGGTTACGATGTCTCCGAAGGTGGTGACAGTCGGGGCAGCGATCATGTCCAGGTCAAGGCCGTAGCGGTAACTTGCAAGCGCGATGAGCAGGGTGATCACGGTCACCACCGTCCCCGAGATGATCCCGCTGGTGATCGAGATCAGTACAAGATCGGCAATTCCTATCACCGGAAGACCGAAGATGCGACTTGCCACGTATGCAAAGATGCCGAGGACGAGGGCCATGAGGACGGTTATCACAAACGAGGCGCGCACGTTGTCGCCGAGGACAGACCCTTCCTCAAAGTCGATGGAAAACTCGCCGAGGTGCATGGATGACGAGAGACGCGATGCAAGGACTCCGGCGATGTTACCCCGCAGGTCTATGATCGAGGGCAGGAGCACCATCAGTCCCGGTATCAAAACGAGGGTTTCACGTACTGAACCAAGGTAGATGCCGGCAACGCTTGAGGCGGTGGCACTGATGAGCAGGGCTCCGAGACCCGTGAGTATCAGGCGGCTCCTGGTAAACACTTCCTGCTCCATCAGTATCACCGTCCATCTCGATCAACTCCTGTAGGGTATCTCCAGCACCGTCAGATCGGCCGGGAGGATCACATTGCCTTTATACTGTCGCCGGGCATCGCGTATATGGTTTGTTGTAGTCGTATACCGGGAACTTATGTGCACCAGAGCGAGCATATGGGCGCCGAGGGCATCGGCCGCCTCTCCAGCCTCGCCGGCGGTTGAGTGCAGAACCTCGCGGGCGCGATCTCGCTCCTGGTCATCGAACGTGGCGTCGTGGATCAGGAGGTCCGCATCCCGGATCATCCCCGCGGAATCGGCCCTCTCATGGAGCGGCCGGGTATCCCCGGTATAGACAACCTTTCTCCCGGGACGCTGTTCGCCCAGAACTTCGGTGGGCAGGACCTCTGTCTCAACACCGTCGCGGACGATGCGAACGGTCTCTCCGCGTTGCAGTCGCCCGAAGAGCGGGCCAGGGGGGACCCCGAGTTCGATCGCCAGCTCACGGTTGAACCTACCCGGTCGTTCATCCTCCAGAAGGACGTAACCGAGCCCGGTGACCCCATGGAGCGTTGCAAACGCCCGAATCGTATAACCGTTGAACGGGACGACCGAACCGTGTTCAAGGGTGTGGGCGATGATCGGGAAACTCCGGTCGTAGCGGCCGACCCTCTGCACCAGGTCGACAAAATCGCCGACTCCGGGCGGGCCATATAGCGGGAGTGGCTCCGTCCGCCCCATGAACGCGAGAGTCTCAACCAGCCCGAATACGCCAAGGAAGTGGTCGGCGTGCCAGTGGGTGATAAATATGGCGTTAACGGTAAATCCGGTTCGGGCGCGCATCATCTGTTGCTGCGCGCCTTCACCACAGTCAAAGAGCAGGGTGTCGGAGCCACGCCGGATAAGTATGCAGGAAGGGTTCCTCTGGGGAGAAGGGAGGGCCCCGGAGGTGCCCAGGAAGTGGACGTGAAGGGTCTCTCCGGCTATACAAACCATCCCCTGAATGCCATAAGGCTTCGTCGCGCCTCTTCGAGATTCCGGCCCTCGATGACAACCGGGCCGGTGTAATCCCGGGCGACGATCCGGCCTACTTTCTGCCAGCGGATGATACCGTCGCCAAGCGCAAGGTGCTCGTCCGACTGGCCGTGGTTGTCGTGGATGTGGAGGTGGTCAGCCTCCCCGATATGCGCAAGGAACGCGTCCACAAGACCGTTGGTGTTGGCGTGCCCGAGATCGATTGTGATCCCGATCCCTGGAATCCCTTCCGTGAGGCCGATCATCTCCTCGGGGTATCGACAGAGAAAGTCCCTGATGCTTATCATGTTCTCGAGACAGGCGAGGACGCCGCAATCCTCTGCCTCTTTTCCGATCTCGGTAAGCGCGGCCTTCTGCTGTTCCCAGACAAGGTCGGGGATGAGTTTTCCCAGGGGGGAAAGGTATCCGGGGTGGATCGTCACCCGGTCGGTCAGGTCAGCCGCATGGTGAATACAACCGCAGATCTGGCGGATGGACTCGCGCCATATGGGGTAGTTGAGCGAGGCAAGGTTCAGGTCGCTGTAAGGGGCGTGAACGCTGACTGAAAGACCGGTGCTCGCAACTCTCTCCTTGATAGCAGCAAAATTTTCGGGGTTATCCAGACGGTAGTTCCCGTCGGCAACTATCTCCCACCCGGTATACCCGATCTCCTCGATCCCGTATATCCAGTCCAGCGAGTCCCAGACTTTTGAGGAGGCGGAGAAGTAGGGAACGAGACTCATCCTTCCACCCCTCCAAGCCGGGAGAGCAGGGCACGGACCTCTTCAGCAAACTCTTCAAGCGAACCCTCGTTCTTTATCCTATAATCCGCGAGATCGAGTGCCCGACCCAGTCCCCACCCGAGTTCCCGCCCGTCACGGGCACGGAGTTCTTCCGGGGTGAGTAGATCGTCCGATCTGCCACGCTTCGCGAGACGCTGGTAACGAGTCTCAAAACTCGAGTCGATCGCGATGAGCGTGAAATCCGGGAAATGCTCCCGGAAGACCGCGACCTCCCGGTCACCCCGGATGCCATCGACCAACACCACGGGGGTAGCCTGTGACTCGATGATGGGGATTGTGAGCCGGGCGATGGCGTCCATACCGAGGTCCGCGCGAAGTTGCGCCGATATCGCACCCAGGTTCTCGTCTGTGGGGGGGAGCCCCGCCTTTCTTGCCTGCTCCC
>Ga0116194_1000932_pt1 | contig 20278 bp, 17 predicted proteins | sample AD_SCU001_MetaG_FD_89887 | JGI IMG/M metagenome (GOLD analysis project Ga0116194, IMG submission 89887) | Active sludge microbial communities of municipal wastewater-treating anaerobic digesters from China - AD_SCU001_MetaG | ecosystem: Engineered > Bioreactor > Anaerobic > Digestate | place...
CTTGAAGTAATGTTCGTATACTCATAATCCCATCCAATAAATTCATACCCATACATATCCATAACTTGTGGCGGTGTAGCATCTTCACCATAAGCAACTACTTGATTTGATATTACATCACCATGACTGTACTTAAACGTAACTTGGAAGTTTGGAATGTAGTAGATTGCTTTTAACACTAAATCACTTTGAACATCATAATAACCTTTATCCCATGCATGAAAGATTTTACCAGTCTTTTGAGGTGGAATTGGTGGTGTGGATTGACCACGAAAAGGAACTGTTTCTATTTTTAGTACAGTGTCATCTTCATCTAAATAAGTTACTACGAATGTGATTTCTTCATATATTGGATAAATAATCATATCTTTGGATATATAAGTATAATCTTCACTCCACTCTTTAAACCTAAACCCAGTACGTGATGGTGGAGTAGGGGGGATTGCTGAAAGAGAGTATTCTACACCTTCTATTTTAATGTCTCTTCCTAGATGATTTTGAAAAATGACGGTATAGACTTTTGGTTCATACACTGCTTTTACAGTTAAATCTTGCGTAATATATTCTAAGGACTGATCCCATCCAGTAAAGTAATAATGCTCTTTATGTTCCAAGATTGGCCCTTCGATAGAACTACCATGTTCAGCAGTGATTTCTTCAATGAATGATTTATCCTCATTTATGAACGTAATGGTATAAGTTTGTTTGTCATAAATTGCGCGAAAAATAGTATGGTTAGTTATTGTAAAATCATCTGTATTCCAATTTCGAAAAAGATATCCTGATTGAGCAGTGTTCGTTGGTGGAGTCGCTTGTTCACCATAGCCAATCATTTCTTGTTTTAATATCTTATCGTTATGACCTAGAAAAGTGACTTGATAGTATAATTTTGTATACACTGCTTCAATTGTTACATCATGTTTAAGCTCAAATATTGTTTGATCCCAATGTGAGAATTGATATCCTACCTTTGAACTTGGTGGAATCGGTCCGATCACCATATTGTTGTGTTGGATTTGTTGTACCTCAAGTACACTTCCATCATGATCGATAAATGTTACAGTATAAAATTTGGGATCATATTTTGCGTAAACATCAATATTGAATGTGACGTTTTCAAACTCATTAAGCCATTCCACAAATACATACCCTTCATATTCAGGTGGAGTTGGCGCTATAGCACTTTCTAAGTGCTCCACTTCTTGAGATGAGATTACTTCTCCAAACGAATCATAAAACGTCACCATATAAGTAAGTATAGAGAAATTTGGTGTTGCATCAATCGTGTTTGTTTCTTCGTTTGACAAATAAGACCAACCATCGAACCGATACCCTTCTTTCTTAGCCCAAGGAACTTCAAATTCGAACATAGAAGGAATGGGTGTTTTGGACTCATGTTCAATCATCAATTCACCTTCAGAGTCAAAATATCGAATTACGAACGTTTGATCTTGATTGATATCACATCCTGATAAAAACAATAGAAGAAAGAAAACAGCATAGATCATCATTTTTTTCATAAATAGTCTCCATTAATTAAGTTCATTTTTTATAGTTTATCAAAAAAACAATTTCATGTAAATATGAAAAATGTAAATATGTTCATTATTTAAAATATTCCTCAAGATGGTTTCATTAAAAAAGATTTTGTGAAACAAAATGGTTCCAAAAAGCAAAAAATCCAAGAATATCTTGGATTTTTTTTAAGTAAGTTAAGAGTTGATTTTTTTAGCTTTGAATCTTGATACTATTTGATCACCATAGAGTAAGGTAATTCGGTTGTTATCGGATGCAACATCATCATTGGATATCCCTATTACGATCCAAAGTGTAAGTGATGCGTTAGAATCAAGTTCATAATCTGATTCCCATGGACCATTCTTTTGTGTTTCTGAAAAATAAAAGTTTTGAATTTGTGCATCATGGATTGAAATCATTAAGGAATTAACAGTTATTGTCTGATCGGTTGTATTTCTAAAATGTAGACGAGTATAAAGTCTTTCTACTAACCGCTCATAAGTATGATCAATATAAGTAACCTCTAAACCATGAAATATAGCAGTTTTATTATCAAATGCTTGATTGTATTGATTTAACTGTATTCCTTGAACAATGACAATGCTTAAGGTAATGATATTAATTAAGATTAGTGATAGCATCATAATCTTTTGTAATGTACCAAACTTATTTTTTAATGGTGTATCAGCAACTTCAGTAAAATCCACTTCAAGTACCTTTTGCATAGCTTCTAGTGTTTCTTTGCTTGGTTTTGCCTGGTTATGTTCATATTTTGAAATGCTTTGTTTGGTAACAAATATGAGATTTGCTAATTGTTCTTGTGAGTAGTTTTTATTCATTCTTGCTTGTTTTATTTTTTCGCTTAGGTTCAAAGTATCACTCCTTCATCTAACCCCATTATACTGAAAATATAGACCAAACACAATATAATCTAAGTATAAGAGTTGTCAACCATATAGTTGACAACTTTTTCGATCTAATGTTTGAAAAAAAGAAGTTATCTGTTTTGATAACTTCTTTCATCTAATTATTTAACAAGCGATTTCGTAACCCACTTTTTGCTTTTCCAACGTAGTAACATTGCTAAACCACGGATGAATTCATCTAAGGATAAGGCAATAAATACTCCTACTAACCCAAGGTTTAATTTTAGTCCTAGGATGTAACTAAATAAAACACTTACTCCATACATCGATACCACTGCAACCTTGAGTGGGAATACCGTATCTCCTGTTCCTCTTAAGGATTGTAAGAAGATCCAGTTTAGAACTCTAGCAATCTCAAGTAAAATTCCAGTTAGTAGTACTGTTTTCGATAACTGGATGATTGCTTCATTTTCGGTTAATAGTCTTAGAATTGGATCAGCTAAAATATTCATAACAACTAACATGATTGTTATAAAGATTAGTGTGATTTTTAGGGTTTTAAAGGATTGTTTATAAGCTTCTTCTGGTTTTTTCTCACCAATGTAATATCCTACAATGATGGAATTGGCATTAGAGAAGGATATCGTAAAGACATAAACATAGGTTAAGAGTAACATGACATAAGATCTTGATGTTACAGCATCGGTTCCCATCTTATTAATAAAGGATAGTATAAAGATTTGAGAAAAGCTATACATAAAGTTTTCTAAGGCAGACGGTAGTCCAACTTTTAGAATCGTTAGGACACTTTTTGAATCATAATGGAATTTGAACATATTGATTTGTAAAAGTCGCATCATATTGATGAGTAACATAACAAAGATGAAGATTCTTGAAATGAGTGTTCCTAAAGCTGCACCGTATACTCCTAAGCGTGGTGCACCAAAATTACCAAAGATAAAGATATAGTTTAGTAATACGTTTAGAAGATTTGCTAAAATCATGACTGACATGACAACTTTAGGTTTTCCGTAACTTCGAAAAGCCGAAGAAAATGAAGAAGAGATTGATACAAATAGAAGGGACCAAGCAATTGTTTTTAAATATGATAATGACCAATCGATGATATCAACATCAGTTTTAATTGCTTGAAAGATTAGTTTACCAAATAGTTGTAAAATAAAGAAGATGACAATACCAACTGCGAAATTGGTATATACCCCAGATTTAACAACCACTTTGGCTTCTTTTTCTCTATTAGCACCTAAGTATTGTGATACGACTATTGCAATACCTGCAGCTATTACATTAAATAAGACACCAAATACGTTTAATACTGTATTGGCATTTCCAACAGATGCAACTGATAAGTCACTATACTTAGATAACATTAACGTATCAACTGACCCCATCAACATAAAGAACAACATCTCTATGAAGATTGGCCATGTGAGTTTATAGATATTACGTTCTAAATGTTTCATAGTCCCCTCGTATTTTTGAAAAAGACGAACGAATCGTCTTTCGATTTTATTCTTTTAATAATTCATCAATCAATTTTACTTTGATTGGTTGTTTTGTTTTCGCGGATTCCATAATCGCAAGTATTGCTAAAGAGGTGTTTGCGGCATCCGTAATCGATACATCAAATGGTTGATTTGATGCAAGTTTATCTACAAAACTTCGGATGCTTTCATACGCAAAGCCTTTGCATTTATCAAACACATGATTTCTTACTAAAATATCAGGTGTTGTGACAGTTGTATCTGTTGTTAACTGTATGAGATTATGACTAGATGCATCAATATCAATTTTTCCTTTTTCGCATACGATATTAAACTTAATGTCATTAATGCATGAATTTCCATTTGGTGTTACCCAACCATTTTCCATTTGTGCAATGGTTCCATTTTTAAAGGTAATGGTTGTTTGGAACACATCTTCCGTATCCACACCCAAGTTTGATAACAACCCTTTTCTACTAACAGCATATATCATATCAGGTTCATCATCAATAATCCAGCGAAGTGTTTCCAAAGAATGGCTTCCTAAAAACCAAAGAATAGAAGAAGAAGCGGCCCATGGTAACATGTCAGTTGCAACCCATTTGATGTCATTTAACCTGAAATAAGCATTGATTGGCTTACCAATCGAACCTGAACTGATGGTTTGTTTTGCGACATTAAAAGGAGGACTCCATCGATTGTGAAAGTCTACCATGACTTTCACATCGTTTGCTTGAAATGCTTTCACCATGCGCAACACATCCTCTTTGGATGTTGCGAGTGGTTTTTCAATTAACATGTGTTTTTTGGCATTTGCACAAGCGATGGCGATATCCGCATGCAAATGATCTGGAGTCACAATCGCAACTGCATCGCAATCGACCTCTTTTAACATTTGGTAATAGTCTTTATAAATGTGTTTGATGTCATATTGCTTTGCTAAAGCAGTTGCTTTGTCTAGATTAGAATCACACACAGCAACTACTTTTGCAAAGGGATGTTCGTTGTAAATCGATGCATGGGTGTTTCCCCAAATACCAGCACCAATGATAGCAATCTTGATTTGTTTCATAACGTTACCCTCCATAGAAACATATTATAAAAATGTTTTGGATTAATACTTGATATTTCTTACTTTATTGACTATAATGTGTCGTGATAAGTTAGTAAAAAGAAATGAGTGATAGATTTGACTGATCATATAAAGAAACAACCGAAAATGGGAATCAAAGAATGGCTGTTACGAGCATGGTTTGCGGGTATGGTAGCCTTTGTTATTTTTTACATGACTGGAATCGTTGGATATGCTGCATACTTTTTAGTAGCACTTATCCTTGGGTTAGTTAGTACGTTCTTAATTGATCCCATTACTTCAACGATGAAATATGGAAATATAACTATGTTTTCGAAAGAAAAACATGGAATGTTTTTCAATACGATGAAAAACATTGTGATTAGTTTTGTGATTGTTGCTTTCATAGCATTTGTTCATACGTTAGTCTTACAATCAAATTTAGGAAACTTTTTTGGGGTAGATTATACCATAGTGAACCCCATTGTGTTTGGACTTGTTTATCAACTCTTACATTTAGGAGTATTTCTACTGTGGCATAAACTCATTGAGCTAAAAAAAGAAAAGAAGACCTCGAGCAAATAATTGCTCGAGTTTTTTAATCGATATCAATAATTTGTCCTTGTCTTCTTAATGTATCTTGTAGTAGTTTGACATCTATTTGATGGGGAGCAATGTTTTTCTTGACTGCGAGTGCTGCAAGGGTTCCTGCTGCTTGTCCGAGTGACATCGCAGTTGGAGATACTCGTGCTGAAGCATTGGCTTCATGGGTGGCACTGATTGCTCGTCCTGTTACAATTAATCCTACTGTATTAATAGGTAAGAGGGTTCTAACAGGAATTTGATACTTTTTATGTCCATCAAGATTGAGGAGTTCTAAGTTAGCCCCAATAGGTGCGTGGATGTCAATTGGAAAGGCTCCAATTGCAATCGCATCATCAAATCTTCTTCCTTGTAAGATATCGTCTTTGGTGAGGATGTATAACCCTTCAATGTGTCTAGTTTCTCTTACTCCAATTTGAGCAGGAGTTGTTAATAAATATGCATCTTCAAATCCTGGAATGTATGTTGTAAGAAATTTGATAACATCTTTTACTTGTTTTCGTGCTAGTTGTTCAGCTAAAGATAACTCCCAAGCATTTGTTCCATTAAGTCCAGATACTCTTGTCATGTTAACGGAAACTTCATCTTCTTTCATACCTTGAAAGAATAACACACGGTCGCGGTTTAATGTATAATCATTTCGTTCTTTTGCTAATTTTACTTTAGAGAAAAATCCACTGACCGCAAGATAATCACCACTATAGGTAGTATCTTGCATAAAGTCTTCTGGATGCTTTTTCATATAATCTTTTACTTTATTTAGGTTTACTTGTTTCATCGTAAACATCATCGTCATTGGTTGACTTAAGTGATCATCATCTCGACCCATTACATAAGGGCATCCGGCAATTTTACAAACATCAGCATCCCCCGTTGCATCAATCACAACCTTAGCATATAGTTCTGTAATACCAGACTTATTTGCGACTTTTATCCCCTTGATGAAAGAGCCATCCTTAATGACATCTATGATAAAGGTATGAAGTAAGAGGTCAATATGTTCTTCGTCACAATAGTCAAAATAGAGTGCTTTTAACGATTCAACATCAATTGGCGTAATGGTTGAACAAAACCCAATGGGGTCTTGAACGTGCCCTAAACTACCACGAGAGGCTTGTAAACGCTCTATGATTTCGTTTGCGATACCACCTGTTGTTTGAGTAAGGTTGTGATGAAATGTCATCAAAGGCCATACCATTGCTGCTGTGTTGGTGCCACCTAAAAAGCCATATTTTTCAACAAGAAGCACAGATGCGTTGTTTCTAGCCGCAGCTATTGCAGCAATCATTCCTGAGGTTCCTGCACCACACACAATCACATCATAGATCTTATTCATAGATTTGTTGTCCTTTTTTAGGTTTTAGAATCACTTGTGCTTCAAAGGTTCGATTCCATGGAAATACAACATCGTAGTCAATTGAAGTAATCGAAGCGGTGAGTTCTTTCATACGTTTTTGTAACAGTACTTCGTATTGTTTTCCAGCATCACCAAGCGCATAAATATTGATGTTTCGTTGGTTGGCATGTTGATTGATTTCTTTGCGAACGATTGTTTGGAATATGGAATCATCTAAGATACGTTCTAAGGTAAATAAATCATTGTCGTATTCGACATTTGGATTATTTGCTTTTCCTATTAAATAAGAAGCAATTTGTCCAAGAAGGGTACCTAAGGTATTAGATGCGGTATTCCAAGCGGAATATCCTTTTAGTTTTTTGTAATTGATTGCTTGAAGAAGCGGGAATGAACCACCATTGGGCATAAAGATATCCGCCAAAGCAACTGGTTTTCCAATCGTATGATAATAGTTGATTTGTGTTGTAAAGTATTGATAAGAACGGTTTTTATTTGGATCATAGATTTCTTGATCTTCTTCTAAATGCATTTCGTTATCAAGTTCTTCGACATAAATGGCAAGTATCATGTCAGCATCTTTCGCATCGGCGGTTAACACCATATGCGAAGCTTCTACCATTTCTTTTACATTGTGTTCAAATGGGTGATCTTCAAATGCCATCACTTGTTTCAAAATGTTAGGTTTTGGTACTAGTACAAATAGTTTTGGTTGGATTTCTTCCTTATATAATAGAGCTCGTGAAAGAAGAGTTGCTGCTCCTTCATCGGTTCCGTTGTAGATTCGCACCATTTGTGAAAGATGATATGACTCAATCAATTCATGTAAAATTGCTTGTTCTTGCTTCTGCACGCCATAGATGGATGAATCTTCTTGAAGTAAAATCAAATAATCGACTAATTTTTCTTTGACTGCTTCCACAAAAAACACATTCATTTGATGTTTTTGCTTACGAGCATGGTAGTACGTTTCAAAAATATGTTTTGGGATTGCTTTTTCTAGGTCTTGATAGATTTGAAGACTTTCTTCCTCTTTTGTATGTAAGTATCTTCCTTGGTGGAACGAAAACTGATTCATCATCTTCCAATATTTCGCAGTTTCTTTGTCGGTGGTTGAAATCGATGTTCTCATAATTGTATCAAAGACATAGATTTGTAAACTTGGTTTGTTTAGTTTCATAATTTGTAATATTGTTTTGATGTCGTCTAATCGCTTTGCTTCATAGACTCCACTTCTAGATTGCACAAGTCCACCAAAGACCAAAGCATCCGATGATAGAATCAAATAATCTAATTCCATATAGTTTGCTAAAATCCAATTATCGATTTTATGAATCGATGCTCCTTTGAATAATCTTCCTAATAATTCTTTCGGAAACGATATTAACTTCGCATTGGCTGTTTGGCAAAGATGTTCAATAAATGTTGTATTGCATGGCCTACTATCTAAGGGTACTAATCCGATATGCTTCATACTATAACCTACTGATTGCTTCTTTGAATGCTTTTGTAGTCGAAGATACGGATTCTACGGTTTGTCCCATGCATACAGCACCAATCATAATTGCTTTGATTCCTGATTTGTATAAGATAGGGACATCAATTGGATACACTAAGTGTTGCGTTGGCATTAACACCGGAATCTTAGAGTTTTGGCATATGATAAAGTATTTTGTGATGTCTCGTGCTGTTAGGCGTTCTCCATATGTATCTGGTGCCATAATTGATAATTCAAAGATATCCGCAACATCTCCTCTACCGATTTCTTTGATTTCATCGATCGTATAGGTATGATTAATTGAATACATAAAATTGATATCCTTACGTTTGATCATCGAAGCTGGTGCATGATGACCATAAAGTGATATAAAGTCAAATCCCATGTTCGCAAGTAGTGGAATGTCACGTTCTGCTTTTAAAGGATCATCACCTGCGACCACACCAACTGGAATCGGGGAGTCTTTTAAGATTCGTTCTAGAATGGGACGTTCTTGATCAAGTGTTCCAAATACGGTCTTACTTGCATTGTGTGTGACATTGATATGTAGTTTAATGACGTCTGCACCATGTTCCCAAGCTGCCTTTGCCAAGTCATAATCGTTTTTTGGTAGACTTGCAACTAAAGTCATTTTATTCTTTTTCATTAAATTTACTAATTGATTCATTATTTACCTCCTTAAATCATTCTACTAACATTATAACTTGTAAAGACAAGAAGGTCAAGTATAATTGTATAGACAAATAATAAAAAAAATTTACTTGTTTATACAACTTTTTCTTGCATTCGTGAAAATCGTATGCTATAATGTATATACAAGTGGAAAAGCGTTTTCAAAAATTGCATAGCATCAGTTTTTGTAAACCATCACTTACAATAAAAACTACGATATGTAGTAGAAAGAAAAGGAGAACAAAATGAAAAAACTAGTTTTATTACTTGTTTTAAGTTTATCACTATTCGTTGTTGCAGGGTGTGACAACACGAGTGTAGATGAACTAACCCATTTGATGCAGTTTAATACGTATGGTGATCCGAATACAGATCCAAACGCAGCAGTGATCGAACGTTTAACTGGTCAAAAAGTGAACTATGCGGTTTTACCACAAACCAATACAGATGAAAAATTGTACTTGGATATTGCTGGTCAAGCTAGATACAACTCTATGACATTAACTCCAAACCAATTCAATAAACTAAGATCAAGTAACGCTTTGCTTGATATTTCTAAGTTATTGGATGAACATGGACCAAACATCAAATCAGCAATGAGTGCTCAAACTTGGGCAACCGCTACATTCGATGACAAAATCTTTGGTATTCCTCAAAAGAATCCATCAGAAAACATCAACAGTGCATTGTTTGCTAGAATGGATATTTTAGCTCAACATGGTATTACATCATTACCAACAACGCTTGATGGGTTCAAAACAACATTACAAACATTAAAAACAGCAGGAGTTCAAATTCCTTTCTGTACAGTAGCTCATAGTATTGAACCAATCCGCAGCGCGTTTGGTATCGTTACAGAGTGGGTTCCACAAACAAACGGACAAATCAAACATTGGACACAAACAGCTCAATATCAAAATTACGTAGATTATATTAAGGATTTGAATACATCAGGTTTACTTCAAGAACAATACTTAACAGCATCTACAAACTGCCAAGAAAAATTCATCACTGGTGATGCAGCATTCATCGTATCAGCATGGTGGGCAGGAAATCCAATTTATACCGGTATTGCAAACAATAAGAGTATTACAATTGATCAATTTATGGCAAACCCTAATCAATATGTTGGATACATTACAGGTTTAATGGGAGCAAACAACACAAAACAAATTAAGTTAGACCGTTCCATCGTATTCTTCATTGCGATTCCGAAATATATGGAAAAAGAAGCAGTTGCGACCATTAAATGGTTAAATGCAAAACTTGATCCTACCAACTTCTTAGAAATCGCTATCGGAAAAGAAGGGGAAACATTCACAAAAACAGATGGTAAGTATTATCCAATCTTAACACCAGTTGTAGATGGAAAAACTCCGTTCGATTCAAAAAACAGTGCTGACTGGTTCTTAACTGGAACAAGAGAAGATGATTATTCTCAATATTGGCAAGCAAGAGCTAGAAAATTAGCAACACAACAACACAGTTGGGAAACGATGAACTTACAAGCAAACAAAGCATTTGGTGTTTACGAACCACTTGGTTATGCTCCTGGATTTACCGTTTGGGGTGCAAAACAATCTGGTGTTAATCAATCAATCACTGATTTTATGACATTATATATGAATGCAACAAACACAAAAACATTTGCCGAGTTTTTAACAGAATTACAAACCACTCGTGGATTAAATGATGCGACAACAGAAGTAAATGTTTGGTATCAAGCAAATACTCCTCAATACAATTATCAACCATAATCCTACAGACATTAGAGTCAAACAGAAACCACGGTTTCTGTTTGATTCTAATTTATATTTATGCTATAGTATGAATTGGAATCAAACAGAATAGAGGTACTTATGTTCAGAAGTAATCCTATTATTATATTCATCGTAAAATTATTTTTGCTAAACATTTTCTATATTGCTACCACTGTACTGAGTTTAGGTATCTTGGTTGGTCCATCGACATCCGCATTATTTTATATGTCAAAACGATTAATCACAAAAGATACCGATATCTATACGTTATGGTCTGATTATTGGAAACAAATCAAACGTAAGTTCAAGTATGCCTTTGTTTTTAGTCTTATTTTACTTGCGTTTGTGTATATTATCATGGTTAATTTAGAAAATATTTCTATCTTAATGGAACAATTTCCGCCAGTACTCATCTTAGTGATCCATTATTTTGTACTCGGTGAACTTATCATTTTATCGACATCTTTCTTTTATCTACACGGAAATTATCAATTCGAAATATTTAAAGATTTGTTAGTCACTTCGTTTTATTTTGCGAATAGACACTTTATTACATCCATCATTGTAGCAGTATCTGTTACAATCATCGTTTGGGCGATTATCACATTTTTAAACTTTTCTTTAATATTTATTTTATTCAGTTTAATCACTACTTGGATTGCATTGTTATACAATCCGATTAGTGCACGATATGAGTTAAGACAAGAGGAGGAGATTACAGATGACGAGTAATCAGAAAGAGTTATCAATCAAACCACCCAAACAAGTAAAAAAGAAAATGCCATTTGTTGAATATATGAAGCTCAATTGGATGATGTTTATTTTCTTAATACCAGCGATTACACTTGTTTTTATCTTTAACTATATACCAATGTCTGGAATCGTATTGGCATTTAAAGATTTTGATATTTTTGCTGGTGACAATATTTTTGACTCCATTATTGTGAGTCCTTGGGTTGGGTTCCAACAATTTCATGCATTGTTTGCTGATCATGAAGTTTGGAATGCATTCCGAAATACATTAATCATTAGTACTTATAAAATTGTGTTCTTATTTCCACTTCCAATTATGCTAGCGGTGATGATCAATGAGTTAAGACATCTTGCCTTCAAGAAAGTGGTTCAAACATTACTATATTTACCCCATTTCCTAAGCTGGGTTGTTATTACAGCACTGTTCATGCAAGTCTTAGGACCTTATGGAGTTATCAACAACTGGTTAAAAGAGTTAGGTTTCATAGACCGATCGATTGCATTCTTTGGAAATGCGAAAACATTCAGACCACTCCTTGTCATTTCGGCTGGATGGAAAGAAATCGGATGGAATGCGATTGTATATTTAGCAGCGATTACTGGGATCAATCCACAACTCTACGAAGCTGCTAAAATGGATGGAGCAAATAAAATTCAACAAATTGCTTATATTACCATTCCAAGCATAACTGCAACCATTGCGATGTTATTTATCCTTCGTTTAGGTGCTATTTTAGATGCTGGATTTGACCAAGTATTTAATATGTATAATTCTGCCGTATACTCAACAGGGGATATCATAGGAACCTTTGTATACCGTAAAGGGTTAGGAGAAGATCTCAACTTTAGCTTTGGGACTGCGGTTGGTTTGTTTAATTCAGTGGTTGCTTTGATTTTGATTGTTTCTGGAAACTATATTAGTAGCAAATACTTCAAAAAGGGAATCTGGTAGGAATCGTTATGGCAAAAGAATTAAAGTTTAAAATAAAGAAACCAACCATCAAACAAACCAAAGCCGATCATATTTTCGATGTGATTAATGTCATTATCTTATCCTTACTCGCATTTAGTATGATTTTACCGTTTATCAACTTACTAGCAGTATCCTTAAGTAGTCAAGTAGAAATCAGTAGTGGTCGAGTATCGTTTTGGCCAAGAGGATTTACCGATACTGCTTACCGATTTGTGCTACAAGAATCGTTGTTTTGGTCTGGAATGAAAGTATCCTTGTTTGTAACAATCGTAGGTACAGTACTTGCGATGATTGTAACAACGATGGCTGCTTACCCGCTTTCACGAAAAACATTTCGAGAACGTAAGTTCTTTATGATCCTATTCATTATCACTATGGTATTTTCAGGAGGACTGGTACCATCTTACTTATTGGTGCTATTTCTTGGGTTAAGAGATAACATATGGGCGTTAATCTTACCTGGTTTGGTTAGTACCTACAATATGCTTCTCATCAAAAACTATTTTGAAACATTACCAGAAGAAATCTTAGAGTCAGCGAAGATTGATGGAGCGAATGAATTCCAAATATTCATCAATATTGTGTTGCCATTATCCTTGCCAACGATGGCGACGGTTGCATTGTTTTACGCAGTTGGATTTTGGAATGCCTATTTTGGAGGGGTGTTATACATTTCAACACCATCCAAGCAGCCATTACAAACCTACCTAAGAGGATTGCTTGCATTATCTTATATACCAATTCATGATTTACCACCTGAAATCGCGGAACGATTATCCACTGATTCAATCAGAGCAGCAACCGTGTTTTCAGCGACAGTTCCAATTCTAATACTATATCCGTTCTTACAAAAGTACTTTGTTAAAGGATTGGTAGTTGGATCAGATAAGTAACAAACATGTAGAAGCTGAAATGGATACGATATCTTTTATCAGCTTCTACTTTTTAAAAATCACAAGGAGGATGTTTCATTCATGATAAAAAAATATGATGTTGTAGTTATTGGCGGAAGCATTGGCGGGATGTTAGCAGCGATTTCGTTATGCAAGATGGGAAAGCATGTTGCATTAACCGAAGAAACCGATTGGATTGGCGGTCAACTCACAAGTCAAGCGGTTCCATCGGATGAACATGAATTCATTGAAGAGTTTGGTTGTACGGCAACCTATCGATCGTTTCGCAATCAAATCAGAGAGCATTATCGCAATCATCCATATATTAAAGAGGAGTATAAAACGATGGAAATCTTTAATCCTGGAGAAGGTTGGGTGAGCAGAATTGCGAGTGAACCAAGGGTATCTTTGGGTCTATTTGAAGCAATGATCAAACCATATCAAGATCAAGGATTGTTAGATCTATATTTAAACACAAAAGCTGTATCATCAGATAACACAAACGATGTTGTTACAACCGTGGTTGTCAAACACTTAGTGACCAATAAAAAATTTGAGTTAATGGCGAACTACTTTATAGATGGAACAGATACCGGAGAGTTATTGCCACTTACCAATACCCTTTATTACTATGGGGCAGAAGCAAAAGAAGAATATGATGAACCACTTGCGAATGATGTTGCTTGTAAAGAAGATATGCAACCCATTACATGGGTCGCAGCGATTGCTTACGCAGAAGGGGAAGATCACACGATCAAAAAACCAAAAGAATATGATTACTTTAAAAACTATATATTAGAATACGACAATCATTCGATCTTAAGTTGGTATGGACCAGATGCCCATACTGGCAAAAAAAGAGAGTTTAAGATGATTGGGCCGTGGAACAAACAACTATTTAACAACTCGATTCCACCCCTATTTCCATATCGACAAGTGATTGATAAAACAAAGTTCAAAGATGGATTTCACAAAGAAGATGTTACGTTGTTAAACTGGCCACAAAATGATTATGTGATGGGGAATATCTTTGAAGATCCTAATGCAGAACACCATCTGTATATGTCAAGACAGTTAACCTTATCCCTGATTTACTGGTTACAAACCGAAGCAAAACGTCACGATCATTTGGGATATGGATATCCAGAAATCAAACTTCGTGGTGATATTGTTGGAACAAAAGATGGACTCGCAAAAGCTCCATACATCAGAGAATCGCGCCGAATCAAAGCATTATATACCATCAAAGAAAAAGACATTAGTGCTACCCATAACAAAACACTTCCAACATTTTGGGATAGTGTAGGGGTTGGATGTTATCACATTGATTTGCATATGACAACTGTTACAAATTCGTTCTTCTTTGATAACACTTGGCCATTTGAGATTCCACTTGGATCTTTTATTCCCCAACAAACAAAGAATCTGATACCCGCATGTAAAAACATTGGAACAACTCACATTACAAATGGTTGTTTTCGACTCCATCCAGTCGAATGGAACATTGGAGAAAGTGCAGGATATTTGGTAGGTTATTGTATGAATCACAACATTACACCAAAAGAGTTGTATCAAAACAAAGAAATGGTAACAAAATTTCAAGAATTCTTGGTTCAACAAGGTGTTGAACTACACTGGCCAAAAGATAAGGTACATGTCATTTAAGAAAGGAACCATGTTATATGAGTTTAGAATTAAAAGTTACACCAATATTAGACAGTCATACGATTGAAGTATCTAAGTTTAAAAACATTCCCGTATACAACGGGGTAATTGTTAATGAAATCGCAAAACCAGATCCACAAGCCTGTTTCTTAGGAGCATGGTATCGCAAAGTGGTATCTTCGAAAGATTATTGGGTTGGAATTGAAGGCACCATTGAGTTAGGTGAATTTACTCCGGATAAAGATAGATTTAATCTTGATGGAAGAGGTCGCTACGCAGACAATCCAAGTGTTTATATGGGTGGACACGCAACCCTGGAAAGTGATGCTGGACTTGGTATGAATATGGGGTATCCTGATCAAGATACAAGTTATGAACTAACGCAAGCATATCCTAAGATTTGTTGGCGTCCATTTTGGCGATATATTTATAACTATGTCACCGATGACAAAGGAAACGTCAATCGGTATAGTGTCAACTCATGGAATGTGAGTGATCCAAGACATTTTGGGTATTATTACTTTCCAGGAGATGTTATTCGTATGGCAGTATATAGTCCAATTCCAGACTATATGCAACTACGAATTGAAGTTGTAAAACCAACAACGATTCCAAAATACGTCGAACAACGAAAAAAATATGGATTAAAAGATGATTTGCCACATGATTTTTATAGTCCCATCTTTCATTCCAAAGGACATGGTGGGTTGAATGTTGCTGAATTCAAACGCGTGAATGCGATTGATCAGTTTGGAAACGAAGGATATGTGGTCAAACACACAAAAGCTACCGTTTCAAAAGCTTCTTGGAAAGAAGTGTATTTGTATCGATACATTGATGGAACCCTAATGAAGGTACCATTCAATCAATCAAGGTATGCGTCGATGATTTGTCCAAATCCAACCGCATTTACCATTGATACAACCAATGTAGATCACACTCTTGGAGGAGAAAACATCGAAATTCATCCAGGTAAAGTGGTTTGGTAGTCTATGAAACAAAAGTTAATCGTAATACCACTTGATGAACGGCCATGTAACTATAACTTTCCTTATCTATTAACGAAAGATACAGAGTTTGAAGTCGTAAGACCACCTCTATCTCTTATGGGGAACAAGAAAAGCAAAGGTGATATCGATGGCATTTGGGAGTGGCTAAAAGAAGAAGCGAAACAGGCAAGTGGAGTTGTGATTGCGATCGATACTCTTCTATACAGTGGTATCATACCTTCTAGACTTCATTATGATGCAAAAGAAACCTTGATAACAAGGCTGAATCAAATCAAAGTGTTAAAAGAGAAATACCCTAATTTACTGATTTATGGATTTAATCTCATAATGAGAAATCCAAAATATTCATCAAGCGATGAAGAACCGGATTACTATGAGGATTGGGGAAGCGAAATTCATCGATATGGATTTATCAATCATAAGATTAGTTTAGGCATTGCTTCACCAGAAGAAGAGTCTGAGCTATATGCGATCAACAAACGACTACCAAAAGAGTATTTAGAGGATTATTTAAACCGAAGAAAGATCAATAAGGAAGTTAATTTAGCATTTTTACAACTCATTAAGGATAACGTGATTGACTTTGGAATTGTTCCACAGGATGATTCTTCGCCATATGGCGTAACAGCAGTTGACCAACAAGCGATCAAACGCTTTATGTACGACCATTCAATTGGTCACCGAGTTTATATGTATCCTGGAGCAGATGAAGTAGCAAATGTGTTGCTAATCCGTATGATCAATCAATTAAAAGGAGTAACACCTAGAGTGTTTATCCGATATACATGTTACAGTGGGGGAAATGTAATCCCACTCTATGAAGATCGACCACTACATGAAACCGTGAAGTATCAAGTGATTGCCTGTGGTGGAGTGGTTGTCTTTAGTGAACGTGATGCGGATTTGGTGTTGATTGTCAATGCACCACCATCAAATATGGTGGAAGCAAGCGAACAACATAATAACATCATTGAATATGATGCCTTTCGTAATCTTGTAGAAGCGGTTCACTATGCAAATTACCTAATTCAAACACTTGGAAAAAACGTAATATTCGCCGATGTTGCGTATGCGAATGGTGCTGATTTGGCGCTGATCAAACTATTATCCTCTCAAGATTTACTGTTTAAAGTATCAGGATATGCAGGATGGAATACATCTTCAAACTCACTAGGGACTTGTATACCTCAAGGGATGATTCATCATCTTTATGGTACTACAAAGAGTCATCTTGATTTCTTGAGTTTGCGTTATACCGAAGATGCGGGATATTGTTCAGTTGTAAGATCCATCATACGAGAACGTGATTTACCAAAGCTTGGACTATCTGTATTTTTAGTCGATGGAGAGCGTGGTAGTATTTCAACGATTGTAAAACGTGAGTTAGATGCATTTAATCGTTCTGTTGTAAAGGATGAGACGTATGCGATTGAAATCGAAGATTGTTATATGCCTTGGAACCGTACGTTTGAAGTAGGATTAGCAACGAAAGTATTAAAAAAGAAAGAGTGATATTGTTATGAACTATTGCATTGGTTTAGACATTGGTGGAACCAAAATAAAAGGCTTAATTGTAGATTCATTTGGTCAAATATGGAAAGAACTTACACTACCCACACATGCTCAACTTGGAAAAGATCATGTGCTATCGGTATGTTATGACATCATCGATAGCCTTCTACAAGCGTCTTACCCAATCATAGGGATTGGGATTGCGACTGGAGGAAGAGTGGATGTTCAAACGGGACAAATCGTTTATGCGACAGACAATCTTCCAGGATGGATAGGGTTACAACTCAAACAAATCATCGAGTCCAAATACAAGTTACCAACATTCGTAGATAACGATGCCAATCTTGCATTACTAGGTGAGATGTGGGTTGGAGCAGCCAAAGAATATTCCCATATCGTCATGTTAACCCTAGGAACTGGTGTTGGAGGAGCAAATGCGTTTTTTGGACGTATTTACCAAGGCAAACAGTTTGATGGCGGAGAATATGGCCATGTCATTTTACATCCAAATGGAGTGTTATGTAATTGTGGGAAACGTGGATGTACCGAACAATATATTTCAGGAAATGCATTAAAACGTGATGCAGAACGCGCATTAAAGGTTTCCTTAACTAGTGGGAGAGAACTATTTGACCATTACGGTGTTGAGCATCCCCTTGTGAAACCTGTAATGGATGAATTTATAAATAATTTATTTTTAACCATTCAAAACATTCATAATGCAATCAACCCAGAAATCATATTGCTTGGTGGAGGGTTAATTGATTCAAAAGAACATTGGTTTGATGCATTAACAACTCGCTTTCTACATACCTATGAACAACCACTAATCGTTCCTGCGATTTTAGGCAATCAAGCTGGTGCTGTGGGAGCAGCGAAGTTTGTTTTTAACCAAATCAATAAGGATTAACAAGGAATTTGGACATGGAAAACAAAGTGTATGCTTATTGGATGAACATCAATCAATTGATCACTTCATCAAATCCTTTTTATGAATTAACAATGGTTGAACGTTCACAAGATTACACACAATATGAGATATCGTATCAAAGTCTTGATCAAGCAAGAATCTATGGTAAGTTATGGACTCCGAGTCATCCAAACAACAAATGTATTGTCCTATTTCATGGCTTAGGAGCACATACTTCAACCGAAGGATATTTAGCAATCGCTCTAAGATATGTAGCACATGGCTTTCATGTTGTTGGGTTTGATGTTCGTTTGCAAGGTGGGAAAACAATCGATCCTACCAATTATCACTACTTAGAATATGGGTTATATGCGGGAAACATTGATAGCTTTTTCGATTACTATTATATAAAAGTGTATCAAGATGCACTCATGTTGATGCATGTAATTGATCAAATAGATTTCTTAAAAGATACAACCAAAATAGCAACCGGTGGTTCACAAGGTGGAGCATTGGCTTTGTTTGTTTCATCGATTCGTTCAAACATTGATGCATGTGTGGTTGATATTCCAAGCTGTTGTAACATTCCCTATTTGATGAACCATTCAGATGGTGGATTTAAACAGGTAAATCAACTGTTGATGGATGTGTTAGAGCTAACAACTCCAGTGATGAACCAGTTGCGCTATATTGATTTGATGAATCTAACGCAGTTTATTAACTGTAGAGTGCTAGCATCGGTTGGTGGGTTAGATACCATTTGTCCACCTGAATCCTTTGAAGGTGCTTATCAACAAATTAAGACATATAAGCAACGAATCACCTACCCTGAATATGGCCATGGTGGATTTGATTTGATCCATTTTCCTAAAAAAATAGCATTTATTAATAAGGATGAGACATAATATGAACAAAAGACATACTTTATATATAACATGTGCAGGAGATTCCATTACAGATTGTGACTGTGTAAAACCAGCTACTCTAAAAGATACGATTTTGATGCGAGATTTAGGGTATGGATATGTCAATCTATTATATGGTAGGTTACAACTAACCTATCCTGACATTGACATCAAACTACGAAATCAAGGAATTGGTGGAGATCGAACCATAAAACTGGTGAATCGGTTTGATGAAGTGTTAAATGCACCAATCGATATTTTGACGATTATGATAGGTGTGAATGATGTTTGGGCTAAATTTTATGCATCTGATCGACCTGATGTACAAACATCCGTCGAAGAATACATTTCATATCTACAACATATGGTAGACAAAGCGAAAGAACATGTGAAACACGTCATATTCATTTCACCATTTTACTTAGATCAAACACCAAACAATGCATTTTTAGACAAATTAAGAGTAAGACAAGATGCAATGAAACAAGTTGCATCCATAAACAATATTATGTATATTGATGTTCAAGAAGCATTCAATCAGTTACTACAAAAACTTCCCGTTTCTAGCCTTTCAACAGATTATATTCACATCAATGCGATAGGTCATACCTTGATAAGCGATGAAGTATGTTCTGTTATTCAAGATATCCTAAAACGTAATGAAAATAATATGGTTTAATTTCATTGGTAGTGTCAAATAGTTTTGGGATAAAAGTGATATAATCATAGTTTGCATAAAGATTGGTTATGAGATAAATGTTTCAAAGCCGTAAAAACAAATGATTTCTTACCATTTGTCAAGTAAGGAA
>Ga0116194_1000939_pt1 | contig 20142 bp, 21 predicted proteins | sample AD_SCU001_MetaG_FD_89887 | JGI IMG/M metagenome (GOLD analysis project Ga0116194, IMG submission 89887) | Active sludge microbial communities of municipal wastewater-treating anaerobic digesters from China - AD_SCU001_MetaG | ecosystem: Engineered > Bioreactor > Anaerobic > Digestate | place...
ACGTCAGTTGAAACTTAATATAGTACCGAGAGGCCCTAGGATAACGGAGGCACTATTACTCTGGACATTGAATATGTGTAATGATCATAAAAATAATAGTATTTAAACCTGTAATACTGGGTATGATATATCTTATAAAGAATACCCAATAGATTAGCCAATGAGAAGTCTCCGTACTTACTTCAGCATGCTCACAACCCTGTTGATTGGTTCCCTTGGAGTGACGAGGCGTTTCAGAAAGCGAAAGCAGAAGATAAACCTGTTTTTTTATCTATTGGGTATAGCTGAATTTGCTGTTAATTTCGCACTTGTCACTGATGGCAAACCGGTTACTAGAACCAAATATTATGGGTTACGGGATGACGGTAGTATTATTCCTGTTCTTCTGATTGTATTTATTTATGACAGCAATTGAAATAACAGCGTACCCGCCTAGAAGCACACCTGCAACAATCCATAATCCTGCAAATTGTAACTTTAATATCATGATGCTACTAAATAAGGAAGCGCATAGTGATCCGATTTGCACCACCAGAGAATTCAGTGAAAGCATGCTTGCGCGCATGTGATTTTGTGTAAATTTGTTAATTAAAGCACTTTCAGCCAAATTGCTGGCTCCTAAGGCCATATATATAAAGGCATAACAGACAACAAAGCTTATTGAGTTTTTTTGAATTGCAAAAATAACAATACAGCCGGCAAATACAATACGGCAAATGTTATAGACATTCCACCATTTGTTAATGTACTTATCTAATATTTTTTTAACAATAGTATTTCCAAAGGCTACTGAAAAAAAGCCTATAAAGGTTATAAAGCCCAGCATCCATGTGCTTTCCTGAGTATTTGACATTTGCATAAAAGCAGGCTGCCAATAGGTCTCTACGGTGAAAAACAAAAAACCTAAAAAGAAAACCCCAATAAATACAAAACCTAACTCGTGTACGGAAGTTAAAACCTGTTTGCCCTGCTTTACATGCTCCATTAATGTGGTGTGATGGCTTTTACCATGTAATGGTTGCTCTTTTACAAAAAACAGGCACAAGATAAAAAGTATTGCAGTAAGTACTAAGCGCACAACTATATTTGTTAAATAAGTGCCGGTAGCATTAGCTATAATTCCTCCAGCAATAGCGCCGACCGCCAGGCCGACACTTTCCAGGATGGATATACGGGCGGTTACTCCGGCAAGGCAGCATTCTCCATGCAGGTCAATGGCCTGTTCTATAAATAATGCATCCAAACTTCCTGAAGAAAAAGCCCGACCCATGCCGAAAAATATCATTGCAAATATCAGCCAACCCATACTGTTTGCCATAATTAACAGCGAAAAGGACATTAACATGAACACAGTAGACATCAGGAATATCATTTTGCGTCCATATATATCCGCACATACACCGCTTGGTAACTCCAGGCACAGAACAGTCACTGAATATATTCCAACAAGCAAAGGGAGAGTCTGCAGGGTTGCACCTCTCTCCATTAAAACCAGATTAAGAACAGGTAACAATATACCCAAAGAAAAATTGTTAACAGCAATAATCACTTGTTGCAGCTTACCCATCACATATATCCCCCGCTTTATATGCAATAATTGCATATTCCCATGGAGTGCTGCCGGTTATTGGCCTGGAATGCTGCTCTAGAAATGATACAATAAGTTTCATTAATACATCAGATTCCTGCTCGTTTAAATGAGCAACACCGGTCAGAATATCTCCCCATTTCCACATACTTTTTAAGTCGTTATTCCCCTGCAGGCTCGTCCGCTTTTTCATCTGTTTGCAAAAACCATCATACACCTGTGCAATTGAATCCTGCATCAGTGCAAATCTCTGCAAAGACAGATCATCTGATCTATCCAGGCCTATCTGTACCAGTACTTGAGCCCGTCTATAAAAACTGGCTCTTATACCGTTTATTAATGCAATATGATCTAACTCTATAAGTCCGAGGGACATGAGCTTCTTTATATGGTGCTGTACACTTGAAGCAGATATCTTGAGTTTATCAGAAAGCGCCTTTGGAGTCATTGGATCTTTTGAAATGCTTAATTCGCGTAACAGCTGCTGCCGTACAGGACTCATATAGATATTTAGCTCTTCCCTGGTTGTAAGTTTAATCTTTTTCATAAGGAAACACCTCCATACGTTACATACATTATAACATTACGAACCGTGCAACGTCAAGCATATAGTATACCACATGAGGCTGTTTCTCGTTTGTTTTTTTTATAGCAAATCAATAAATTTATTGTTTTTATCTAATTAGGGTAATAATAAACAAAACATTTTTTTAGGAGTTGAAAATAAATGAATGAACATAAATATACAAACCGCCTTTCCCAGGAAAAGTCTCCCTACTTGCTCTAACACGCCCATAATTCTGTTGATTGGTTTTCTTGGTCTGAAAAAGCCTTTACAAAAGCAATCATAGAGGACAAACCAATATTCCTCAGCATCGGCTATTCTACATGTCACTGGTGTCGTGCCCGTTATTAACAGCAATAAAGAGCCTTCTCACGCCTGCATTTGAATGCCTTTCTCACCATTCAATATTTTCTATATTGTGTTTGATAAATATGCATCAGATTGAATTAGATATGTACGTTAGAATCTCCAATCTTCAACTTCCATGAACTTCTCAAGATCCATACATTTCACATTGAAGTGTTCACAAATATTTGGAATTTTAGCTCCGTGTGGCTTGTTAGCTTCATTAGTTACTACAGTTCCGTCAATTATCTTTGCCTTTGCTATAACGAAGGGGTCAGCAACAGGTTTACCACTTAGTAGATTCTTTCGAGATATGATAACCTGGAAGTGTTCAACCTTAAATATTTCTTGAACAAATTGCATTTCCTCCAAGGTCGGTATTGTGAATAATTCGGTGTTCTGCTTCGCCCATTGGTTGATTCTTCTCTCTTTGTTATGATGTCCATTAATCTCATTCCTTACTTCTCGAACCGATACAACTTGTCCGCTTTCAACGGATTGATAGAACCTCCTCCAAAGAGTAGGAAATCGTGATTCATAATAATAATCAAACAAGTGCATCAATGCACTTGAATCAAATACGTAGATATTCATCTTGACCACCTCCTATGAAGTGATAGCTCTAATGAATTCAGGTTATCTATCTTCATATTCAGGTAGTCAGCTAACTGCATATCATTTATTGTTTTCCTATAATAAGCATTGAAGGCAATTTCAAGGTATTTGTCTCCAAGATAGGCGATTTGAGTATTGTAGTAATCTCCTCCGCCCTTACTCCCAAGTTTCTTCTTCTTTGCTTCCTCAATCCATTTGGTAGTCAGTTCCTTGTAAGTCGATTCACTTACAGCACCTCTATCAAGGAACTTCCTCAAGATAACCTCTCTGCTTACCTTGTATATGACAGCCAACTTAGCAATAGAAGCCTCGTCAACTCTCATTCCTCTCACAGATAAGTCAAAATCATCGGATGGAACAAGAATCTCGGCAGCAAGTCTATTGCATAGTATTTCAATATCTCTATCCTGTTCAGATAATATGTTAACAAAATCATCATTCAGTTTGTCTATACCACTTATTTCAAGCAAAAGGTGCCCTAACTCATGAAACAATGTAAATATCTGTCTTGTTTTAGCCATTGAGTTGTTAATAATAATTAGAGGGAATACTTTATCATATAAGCAGAAACCAGAGAAATCATCATTCCTAAATGCTTCCTTAAAAACAAACACACCCGAATCTTCAAAGGCCTCTCTCCAGGTTTCTAATGCAGTTTCAATAGTGTCCCAACTCTTTTGTTTACTTAAAGATATATCCAGGTATTCTCTTATATAAGTTGCTATCTCTTTAAGATCATGGCCAACTATATCCTTCAAGTCATTTGGCAGTTGTTTGCTTGAAGGGTTTACTCCATTACATAGTTCATAAAGATTCTCCTGTTTAACCCTTGCCTTCCTTATCTGTCTGATTAAAGTAGAAGGTAATCTATTGAACTCTGCTTCCGTAATTGTTCTAAATGATTTCTTAATATCATCTTCCTTTGGTGGATGAGGAAAGAAGAACACAGCTATTGGTCTTTTATAGACTTCATAAGCCAGCTTCTCAAGCTGAGCATATGATGGTGAAGCTAATCCCTTTTCCCATGCTTCAATTACTTCAAAACTCTTCTTAAGTTTTACCATTACTTCATCTACTGTTAGGTTGGCTGATTCCCTTGCCCACCTCATAACATCTGGGTTTACCGGAGCCTTCACCATTTTACTCACCTCTTTTGAAACATGGTCTAAGGGTATTATACCATTTATCGGTATATAAAACTACAAAGATAAGATTATTCGTAATATATATCCCAAATTCAAATCACAATCGAATTTATCCCCGAATAATGGGTATTATACATAAAGAAGCAGATGTACTAACTGCCTCTTTATACTATTAGAACAAATTACGCATTAGTAAATCGTATAAGATAAAGGAAGTGATGCCCACATGTCAACTAATAAACAAGCCAATAGACTGATCCATGAAAAGTCTCCCTACTTACTTCAACACGCTCACAACCCTGTAAACTGGTTTCCTTGGAGTGATGAAGCTTTTCATAAAGCCAAGTTAGAAGATAAACCTATCTTCCTTTCCATCGGCTACTCCACCTGTCACTGGTGTCATTCCGATTACTATAACCATTTAGAAACCTTATATATCAATGCTTATGATCTTTTTAATTTTGGCTATATTAAAGAACAGTGTTGATTTTATTACATAATAACAAGAGGTCAGTGTGCCTCCTTGTTCCATAATATAAGGATTGTACGCATCTAAATGTTTATTTAATGTTATTTTTCTTTATATAAGCCATAATAAATCCACCCATTGTTGCAATCGATAATATTGGACCTAATTCAGCAGCATTCATTCCGTAACCAATACTGGTGCCTATCACGCCAATAACAATAGTCACGATAATCCCAATTATAATCATCTTCATCCCCTCCTTTAAATATAGTGATTTTAATTTCATATAATTCTACAATTGTGAAATAGCTATATAAAGATTATATCATTTCCAACACATTTTATCAAATACAATATTACTACCATTACTTAAAAATCATTTTAATTATTGATTAAGAATCTTCCTGTAAAGAAGATATGATTCCTTACTCCTTAATACCTAATTAGCCCGAAAAACTGATTTTTGTAAATTGGGCAATTCTTTATGTTGCAAGGACTTTAGCAAGTATAATAGCAGAATATTTTTATGTGTGGGCAAACATAGACTATGAGTAGATTTTAGAGCAAGTTATTTAAAACGGATAAAAAAACCGAAAAATTATGATTGTAAAAATTCTATGAGCTTAAATGGTAAACAGTAAGGATTCTTTAAACTCCCTCACACTATAAAAAATATCCTGAAATAATGCAGCTTTTTGAGTTTATTAAACATGTCTATTTTTCGAGAATATTAGTGATCTAAATTATAATAACTGTAGTAGCAAATTAGGAAACATAGACCATTGCTATTTTCCCTATATTCATGTTTCCCGAAATATTACTGGGTTCCTCTGTTTATTTGCGTTATGATGATGTGACCAATTGTAATCAACTAAATTAGGATTGGCAAAAAAACATTGGGAAGGTGCTGATGGAAAATTGAGAGAAACAACATTGCGTCAAATTGTATATTCCGCAGTCAGTATAATACTAAAACAAGATGGGTTAACAAGAACAGAATTACATGAATTGGCAGACTTTATACTTGACAATAGTAGTTTGAATCTTTCCGCAGAAAAAATTTGTTTGGCGGAGGGAAACTATTTTGGTGTCGGAGAATATAACAAGGATCGGGGTTTTGCCCTGCCACGTTTTATAACCTTTGAACTTACACGACCGAGTGCTTTTGACATTATGAATAATAATAAGAGTAAAACTTGGAGGTTGCGTTCCCACGAGACATTTGAAGAACTTGAGAACTATCTAACGTATTCAAGGCAAGATCAACCTGCTGTTTTTATTGATGGTACCCATACAGAATATAATTTAATGGGTACAGAAACTTGGGGTTATGAAGTACAATGGATAGGCTGTGACGCTGTATATATTGCTACATATGTATTAAATAATAAAGAAGAAAAGGAACTTATAAATAGTAAGCTGCAACTACAAAGAAAGTTGATTGAGCTCGTGGAGCAAGGGGCAGAAGAAATTCAAGCCTATAATGTAGTCCAGGGTGAAAATATGCCATTCAAAGTGCAGGGTGTTTTATATAATTCTAATCAGTTAAAGGATAATCGAAAAGGTTTGGTTTGGGTAACTAAGAACGAGGATGAATGCGAAGATCCTTTTTAATTAAGTGATTTTAGCTTCAGAACTATATATATCTAAGCGAAAGACACTACATGAGGGGTAGTGTCTTTTGTTTTATAGAATAGCACTACTTGACCAATCAACGGGTATAACATCATCGTTGTCTAAATTATTAGCAGTAACCTCTTCTATATCGCTCCATAAAGTTCGCTTTAATGAAGATAATTCATTTTGAATATTCTGTAGTAAAAGCTGGTTTCTGCTAATTGTTTGTATCGCAGGAGGTTGTCCGTTAGAGTCAAGGGTCTCTGGGCTACCATGAATAAGCTTTTCATATTCATTTCTTATATCTTCAACAGAATTTGAAGAATTCAAGATATCTTCGAAATCATCAAATCTTTTTTCATTAAGCAGATATATAGTGTCATCAGCGCTGAGCTGTAGAAATTTACCAATGGCTGTGAGGGGATCATTGTACCAGTTTCCAGCATTTTTAATTAAAAGCTCCAGAGCATTTATTACTAATGGTAAATTGATTTCTTTTTTCAGTTTAAAGGTTTTTAATATCTTAAAGGCATCAGAGCTTAACCCTGTTTCTTGGAAGATAGCTTGTGTATCTGCCTTAGGTTCAACGACCTCATCTTTAACTAAAAAATCTACACTCACACCTAATCCCTCGGACAGCTTAACAACAGTATCCATTCTTGGTATTGTACCGTTAATATATGAGTTTATCTGTTGCTTAGGCACACCAGTAATGCTTTCAATTTCAGACTGGGTTAATTCGGGAATACCTAAATGTTCAAATTCACCTTCAGTTATTCCTTCAAGTTTACGAGAAATAGCGGTTTTGTTATATTTGCCCATGTTAAATATCTCCTTGTATAAAGTGTTTTAGACGATTATCTCATAATATTGGTAATTTATCAAGGATTAAAAACTTAAGTTGTCATGAATAAATGACAAAATGTTAAACAATATGGGTATTTCAAATAATTGTAATTATTTCATGTAAGTTCTTTTGAAGTGATTGACGGCGGAATTCATATATGCGATACTTAGGTCGGTAATTAAATAATGACAGTATTAGTATTAAGTAATTATATAATTACAAAGTTAAAGGTGGTAAAAAGCATGACGGAATCGGTAAACAGATTAATAAGGTAATACAGTAGAAAATTTAAAACAGAAAGGGGTAAACGAAATGGGAGCTATGAAAAATGAGGGGAAACAAAGCAAGGCAGTAAACAACGTATTTGGCATGACTGGGTTTATTAACGGTGCTGTTCCCTTTGGATATAAGGTTAATAAAAATAAAGAATTAGGCAGATAAAAAAGAAATGAAATTCAGGAGGTAAATATGAAAAATATTACATTTATAGTAACGGAAGCAACAGCAAGGGATATGGGATATAGCGGAAACGCTGATTTGGTGAGAGTTAATCTACAAGTGGATTTGTCAAGGCTCTCGTATAAAGCACGAAAACTTGCAGAATCAGTATGGACCTTAGAAAGAGCCGATGATTTAAGTAAAGTGTACGTAACTGGACCTACCCAAAGAGAATTGTATATAAAAGATGGGAGATTAGATGAATTAAAACGCTATGAATGTATTTACGGCAGTGAATATTTTGATAAGCCAACGGTTATTGTGTGGGGTTGGGATTGCTTAAAAAAACATGAGACACCAGAAGAATATTTTGAACGTCATGTCAAAATGATTGGAGAAGCAGGTGGCTTCCCATTTCAGTAGTTGGTAAAAGGAATTAAGAAATGAGTTGTATCTCTTATTGATACAACTCACCAAAATTAAAGATTTAGGGGTATATATTATATGGCAAATACAATGAAAACAAAGATTAGACTACCTATAAGCACCAGTTCACTTGAAGCTATAAAGAAAGAGTTTCAGCATATATCAGTAGAAAAAGATGGTGTATATGCGATAACCAGAGGGTTTGTATTACATAATCTTCTAAAAGCACTTTCAAAAGAAAATAATGAGGAGATAATTGCTGAACACTCATCAAGTATCGATTGGTATTCTACGTTATATATAGAGCGATACAAAGATGGCAATAGCGAAACAATTAAAACAAAAACCAGCGAGATTATTATGTATGAAATTACTGATCCAGAAGAAATTGAGGAGATATTGAATGAGCAGGAGAGTTGTTAATAAAAATTTAATACCTGCACTACTAGCAGGTGCAGTAGGACAAACACCTAAGCAATCGGCAACCGATTTGAAAATGCTACATGATTACAATTTTGCATTTAATATAATTCTAATTGCGGCTGATGATATTGTGAATCTAGGTGATAAGATTGATATGAATTGGTGTATACAAACTGCGTACGAGCTTGATAACGGTCCAAAAAAATACTTTTGGGAGGTATAACATGTATTCAAATGTAAGGGGAAAGTTGGTAGAAAGCAAAGTTATCACAATAGCGCCGAAAGGGCTGAAGGAGTATATAGTTAATAAATTGGATTCTGGTTTAGAGATTAATGAAACTCAAATATGGAAACTAAGGGCAAGAACATTTGAAAAACAGAGGTTATCAATGGTAAAATTTTTGAGGATGAGGATATTTTTGCCTTTGCAAGATTCATTGAGCTTCAACTATGGCAGGAATACAACGTCTTATCAGATATAGTTCAAGCAATATTCTATCTTGGTGATGGGTCAAGTCATAATAAAATGATAGCATTGGATCAGGTAAGAACGGCATTAGATATTACTTTGATTTTGATTATGAAAGCCAGGGCAAGAAAGAAACAAAGGGGTAATTCATATGTTAATTACATACAAAGCTAATAATGATGAAATCAGATTCGCTGATCCTGATATTAACGAGCTCAGTAAGGAACAAGTTATTATTGAACTGGGAAAATCCAAGTTCAGACTAAATAAGCTGCAACAGCAAATAGATAGAGAAAAGGCACTGCATGAAAAACTTTTAAAGCGGCGCCTTGAATTCTATAAGTATGAAAAGGCGGAAGAACTAAAAGCAAATAACAATATGAATCTTTCCAGCAAAAAGAGCCAGATTGAATTGTACTACTCACAGGGTAAGGGCTATGATGAGATTGCTCTGCTCACAGAAGCCTCCCCTGCCTATATCTATAATGTGGTATGCAGCTACAGAAAGAAAAATACTGTACCAATCAAAAACCCAGAAAAAACAGAAATAGAAGAAGCCATAATAATGTATAGTAGAGTTAATAAAAACATTAAAGAGATTGCTAAAAATTCAAATGTAAGCAGGCAGTATGTGTATAAGGTCCTTAAAAAGCACAATATCCCCTACCCTTCTATAAAAAGAAAGTAAGTTAGAACGAGTTTACAAGATTGAATGTTAGGGTAGTTTACAAAGAGTAAAAAATAAAGGTTAAAATAGATCGATCCCCTCACTTTTAGCAATACTAAATCAACGAAATGCACAAACGACAACTGAACGCTTGATTTTGGAACTAAAAAAGAAATTAGGAAATATAAATTAAAAAATAATACCTGATTGGTTATAGAATAGTTCAATATAATCAATATAAAACTGGGTATTGTAAAAAATGAATACTACAGTTATAAAAAAGTAATAGACATAAATAAAGATTAATAGAAGTAATGAATAAGAGAGAAAAATGGAGAAAAATTTTTCGGAGGTTCAAAGTTGAACAAAAATTCTCGGAGGTTCAATACAAGGCGAAAAGTAGAAATGCTAATAGGATGGATCGATGTAAATAGCGATATATCAGCTGTGAGTAGGGTCAAGTAGTATTAAAAACAGAATATAAAGTGGATTTTTGGGATAGTGTTTCATAGCACTATCTTTTTTAATATCAAAAATATCTCAATCGATAGCAAAAGTATTGAAAAAGCAAGACCTATGTGATATTATATATAGCAATTTATGGGAGGTACGCTTATATGGGATTTAGTTATGACAAGCTCTGGAAGCTTCTAATAGATAAGAAAATGAAAAAAGTAGATCTTGGGAATAAGGCTGCTATTGGCCCAAATACAATGGCACGACTTTCTAAGGGGCAGCCAGTTCAAATGAATGTGCTGGGCAAGATTTGTAAGGAATTGCAATGTAATATTGGTGATATTGTTGATTATATAGACGAGGCAGGTGGTGATAGTAAATGAGTGCAAAAGAAGCCAAGGCGAGAATTAAGATAAACAAATTACTTGAAGAAGCTGGCTGGAGATTCTTTGATGAGGATGGAAAACCAGCAAATATCCAAGTAGAACCTAATGTAAAAATCTCTAAAAAACAAGTAGATGATATGGGTGAAAATTTTGATAAGGTCAAGAATGGGTTTATTGATTTTTTGTTGCTTGACGACAAAGGGCATCCATTTATTGTGCTTGAAGCCAAATCAGAGGATAAAGATCCGTTGGTGGGTAAAGAGCAAGCAAGAGAATATGCAAAATCACTATTCATAAAGTATGTTATCCTTTCAAATGGGAACCAGCATTATTTCTGGAATATTTACAAGGGTAATCCACAGATCATCACCAGCTTTCCGAACTGTGAAAGCATCAGAGAAAATAAAGCTTTTAATGCGGATCCATCAAGATTATATAATGAGGATGTAAAAGAAGATTATATTGCGGTAGTCAAAAATCCGAGATATGCGGAAGCACCAGAATATCAAAATCCTGAAACAAGAAAAAAGTTTCTAAAGGACAGTGGATTAAGATTTTTAAGACCTTATCAGCTCAATGCAGTTAAAGCCTTGCAGAAATCAGTAAAAAAAGGTAACCAGAGATTTTTGTTTGAAATGGCAACAGGAACAGGTAAAACTTTAACGTCTGCAGCAGTAATTAGATTGTTTTTAAGAAGCGGAAATGCTCATAGGATATTATTTTTAGTAGATAGAATTGAGTTGGAAAATCAGGCAAAGAAAAACTTTCAGAATTATCTATCCCCTGATTATCACACCGTTGTATTTAAGGAAAGTACTGAAGACTGGCGAAAAGCTGAGGTTGTTGTATCTACAGTACAGACCTTAATGTTCAATAATAAATATAAGAAGTATTTTAAACCAACTGACTTCTCACTGCTCATTGTTGACGAAAGTCACAGATCAATCAATGGAAATAGCAGAGCGGTATTTGAATATTTTCTGGGGTATAAGCTGGGCCTTACAGCAACACCCAAAGATTATATTAAAAATGTTGATATAGATAAGTTGAAATCAACCGACCCAAGAGCATGGGAAAAAAGACAATTGTTGGATTCATATAAGACTTTCGGTTACGAAAGCGGTGATCCTACATTCAGATATTCTCTATTAGATGGTGTAAAGGATGGGTATCTTATAAATCCAACAGTAGTGGATGCAAGAACAGACATTACCACACAGCTTCTTGCAGATGAGGGGTATGCCGTTATAAACCAAACAGAAGATAATGACGATGAAGAAGAAGTTTACTATGCAAAGGATTTTGAGAGGAAATTCTTCTCAGAGGAAACCAATAAAATATTTGTAAAGACATTTATGGAAAATGCAAAGAGGGACCCTTTATCAGGTGAAATCGGAAAGAGTATTATTTTTTGTGTAAGCCGTAAGCATGCAGCTAAAATCACACAGATACTAAATGAATTTGCTGATAAATTGTTCCCTGATAAATATTACTCGGATTTTGCCATGCAGATAACTTCTGACGTAATGAATGCTCAAACTTATACAATTAACTTCCAGAACAATAATTTAAGTGGAACTACAAAGTTTTTAGAGAATTATAAATCCTCAAAAACAAGAGTATGTGTTACTGTGGGTATGATGACAACGGGGTACGATTGTGAGGATTTACTGAATATCGGATTATTAAGACCTATCTTCTCTCCTACTGATTTTATCCAGATTAAGGGCAGAGGCACAAGAAAGTTTGAATTTAACTATAAGGACAAAATCGCCGGAGAAATACAAGAACACAAATTCGAAAAGGATACATTTAAGTTGTTTGACTTCTTTGGAAACTGCGAGTATTTTGAGGAAAAGTTTAATTATGATGAAGTAATAAATCTGCCAAAGCCACAGAGTAAAGGAGCAGATACTAAAACACCACCAGTAGATGGCACAATGTATGAAAACTTTGACCCAGACCCTTTAAAATTTATCAAAGAAACACCTATTGGCTATGAGGGTATGAAAATTGATAGGATGTTCTTTGATAAATTTGAAAGCACCGTCAAAGAAGATGAAACAGCGAAAGAGCAATATGAACAAGGCAACTATGCTGCAGTTCAACATTATATTGAAGAACAGATTATGAACAAGCCTTCAGAATACTATACTTGGGATAAGTTAAAACGGTCCATTGGTATTGATAGGCGGGTAACAGTAAAAGAAATTCTTGATAAAATATTTGGAGCAATTCCAGCCTTTAAGTCAAAGAGAGAATTAATAGAGGATGAATTTGAAAGTTACTTACTAACCAGACCAATACAAGCCGATAAATATACGGAAATAAAAAGATTCTTTGAAACCTATATCATGGATAAGGATGTTAGAAGAATTATAGAAGATGAAAAGTATCAACTTCTTGGTACAGAGGTCAGCACCTATACCATGTCAGACTTAAAGCGATTAGGGGTAGATAATATGAGACAGGTTGTTGACTATATTAATGACAATGTAAATGTTACAAGATTTGTTGCATAGGAGGATCAGAATGTTAAACTTTGATGTTAAAAGAAAGATAAATACTTTAAGAGATATATTAGTAGGTAAGGTACCAGACCCAAAGGCACAGGTAGAACAGATTACAATAGCTTTAATCTATAAGTTCATGGATGATATGGATATAGAGGGAATGGAATTTGGTGGCAGCAGGGAATTTTTTAAGGAAGATTATGAAAAATATGCCTGGACAAATATAATGCAGCCAGAAAACAGCGGCCAGCAAAGGGCTAATTTGTATGCAGAGGGCATAGATAAAATGAGCATGAATCCTCATTTGCCACAGTTATTCAGAGATATATTCAGAGGAGCTTATGTTCCCTATCGTGATGCAGAAACATTAAATATGTTCCTGAAAGAAATTAATGATTTTAGTTATGACCATAGTGAGGAATTGGGCAATGCTTTTGAATATCTGCTTTCTATAATGGGTAGTCAAGGCGATGCAGGACAATTTAGAACACCAAGACATATCATTGATATGATGGTTGAGATAGTTGATCCGCAAAAGACGGATAGCATACTTGACCCAGCCTGTGGTACATCAGGATTTTTAATTAGTTCCTATAAGCATATTTTAGAGAAAAACAAAGATAATGACGGAAACAGCACACTGTCAGCTGATGAGAGAAAGAGAATGACTGAAAACTTTGCAGGATATGATATTTCACCTGATATGGTTAGATTATCAAGGGTGAATATGTACCTGCACAAGTTCGCAAAACCGCAGATCAGTGAATACGATACTCTTTCCAGCCTTGATAAATGGGATGAAACCTATGATGTAATTTTAGCTAATCCACCGTTTATGACACCAAAGGGCGGTATTATCCCTCACAACAGATATAGAATTCCAGCAAAGCGTGCAGAGGTATTGTTTGTTGACTATATAGCAGAGCATCTTAACCCAACAGGAAAAGCAGGTATTATTGTACCAGAGGGAATTGTATTCCAATCAGCTAATGCTTATAAATCGCTTAGAAAATATTTAGTTGAAGATGATTTACTTTATGCAGTTGTATCTCTTCCTGCTGGGGTATTTAATCCTTATAGTGGTGTAAAAACAAGCATTTTACTGATGGATAGGACCCTTGCAAAGCAAAAGAATGAAATCTTATTTGTAAAGATAAATAATGATGGGTTTGACCTTGGAGCACAAAGAAGAGAAGTAAAAGGTAGTGATATTCCAGAGGTAATCAATATTATTAAGGATTATCAGAATGGAATCGATATATCAGATAATACGCTTGTAACAATAGCAAGTAAAAAGGATATTGCAGTGCAGGATTATATTTTGGTTGGTGAGAGATATAAGGAAGCTGTTGTTGTTAATAGTGATTATCCATTAGTAGAATTAGGCGAGATATGTTTGGTTGAGCGAGGAACTTCCATTACAAGTAAAGAATTAATAGATGGAGATATTCCTGTTATTGCAGGAGGACAACAACCAGCTTATTTTCATAATATTTCCAATAGAACTGGTAAAGTTATTACAGTAAGTGGTTCAGGTGCATATGCGGGGTTTATAAACTATTTTGAAGAACCTATTTTTGCATCCGATTGCTCAACTATTCAGTCAAACAATTCAAATGTAAATTTAACATATGTATATCATACAATTAAGGCTCAGCAAGATAGATTCTATGAATTACAAAGTGGAATGGGCCAACCTCATGTGTATGCAAGAGATATTAAACCATTTAAAATCCCTCTTCCACCTTTACACATACAAGAGGAAATTGTAAAGGAAATTGAGGGGTATCAAAAGATTATTGACGGTGCAAGGCAGGTTGTTGAGAATTATAAGCCGACTATCAAAATAGACCCAAGCTGGGAAATGGTGAAATTAGGTGATGTGTGTACAATCTTAAATGGATATGCATTTAGAAGTAGTATGTATGTTGATGAGGGTATTCAGATTGTAAAAATGGGTAATGTTCAAAGAGGGAAATTAGAGCTTGATAAAAATATTTCTTATTATCCTAAAGATTTAGAAGAAGAATTTGAAAAATATTTACTAAAGTATGGTGATATTCTTATTTCAATGACTGGCACTCAAGGTAAAGAAGACTTTGGAAATGTATGTATGGTAGATGCTCATAATAAATTATTTCTAAATCAACGAGTAGGAAAATTTGAAGTTAATAACTCGAATATATGTAGAGAATATCTATATTATATTTTACAAATGGATATTTTTAGGAAACAAGTATTTAAAAATGCAAGTGGAGTAAGGCAAGGGAATATTAGCAAAATTGATTTAGAAAGCTTTTCTATTCCGCTTCCCATTCTTGCTACTCAACAACAAATTGTAGTAAAAATCAACGAAGAAATGGCCATTGTTGACCAAAACAAACGGTTAATCGGAATATTTGAGCAGAAGATAAAGGACAAAATTTCTGAGGTCTGGGGGTGAGTAAGTATGAATGATGAAATAAATGCTTATTATATCCCATAATTAAACAGCCATTTGTTGGCAAGATCATTGTGACTATAAACAAAAATGATGAGGTGATGTAATTGTCATACATAGTTAAATCTACAGAAAGGTTACGAAAACCTGGTGCTGAAATGGAAACTAAAGCACTATTATATTTGATGAATTTTCGTGAAGATAGCGATAAAATTCACTACTTTGTTGTTGATTTTTTTAATGATTTAACAGGTATGGATAGAGCATCATCAAAACTTTGGGATATGCAGTCTAAGGGTGCTTCTAATTCATCTCCCAATTCTATAGGAAGAGAATTGGTAACACTTTATAAAAACTACCTAAGCGATTTTACTTTTAGTTATCTTATTCTTTTTTTAGGAGGGGTTTCCAATACAGTAAGAATTGATAACTCTAAAAATGTTTTTGGAATAGAAAACATAAGACCACAAGCATTAATTAAAGTAATTGAAGGTTTGAAAGAAGAAAGTGATACTAAAACATACATAGATTCAAGTAAAATAACAACCACATCTATTAATAATTTTTTAAAAGATGTAATTTTTGTTATTGATGATAAATCACCCTGTGAATATGTTAAAGCTATTATAAAAGATCATCCTTGCATTATACCTGAAGAAAAAGTTCTTAATGCAATCTTTAATGAAATTAGAGATGAACAATCAGGCAAAAAGAATAGTCACGTTATAGAAGGTCTTGTCATTTCTACAAGCGATGAGGCTTTGAACTATTATCGGCATTTGACTAATAATGAAATAAGGTTGATGACTTTGCAAAGGATTATTAATCGTGACCCAGTTGCCCAGGGGCTGCCTTTATCATTCATGCCGATATTAAATCAGTGCCCACCCGAAAGACAAAAAGATATGATTGATGAATGTAAAGGTTCATTATGTAGAGCATTATTTAATAAAAATACAGCGCAGAGTTTTTGGTCAATATTTGAGCAAATATATTTTTTGGTACTAAATAATCCCACTGATGATGTCCAGCATTTGTATAGAAAGGTAGATTCAACATTAATTTACAATTGTCCTGATTTTGATACATTATCGGTAAAATACTTTATTTCAGTTGTAAAGGATGGGATTCAAACATGATAATTAAAAAAATAGCTGTTGGAAATGCAGAAGAATCTTTTGTAGAAGATTCACTGTCTGAAGGATTTAATATAATTTCAAGTGATGATAATAATAAAGGTAAAACCATAATCATACAGTCGTTAATGTACGCTTTAGGAAACGAACCAGCATTCCCAAAGTCCTTCTCTTATAAAAAATATTTTCATTATGTTGAATTTGAAGTAGATGAAATTACATATTACATCTGTAGAAGAAATGATGGTTTTGTGCTAAAAACTCCATCTGCTCTTATGATGTTTGATAATGTTTCTGAGTTAAAACGGTATTGGACAAAAAACATCTTTGTTTTACCAGAAATATATAAAAACGAAATGTTAAGAATAGTGGATCCTGTTCTTTTTTTGCAATTGTTCTTTATAGGGCAAGATAAAAAAACTACTAACAATATTTCTAATGCTGGCTATTACAATAAGATTGATTTCATAAATATGCTGTTTAATTTTTGCGGTTTGGGCTTCCCGCATTTAAGTTCAGAAGATGTTTTGATTACAAAAAAACAAATTTCTCAATTAAAAGAGGAACGGGATAACTTATTAAAGCAACACAAAATATTAAAATCATCTAAAACTGCCGTTAATTATTTAAGTGCGATTAGTGACAAAACATCTTTTGACGAAAAGATAAAACAGTTAAATAAAATTAATGATAAAATAGCTGATCTGCGAAAAGAAAGAAATATTGCAGCAACTCGAAAAGCAAGATGGGAAACGACACTTAAGGAGCTTAGGTCTTTAAATAGAACTATTGATTGTGGCGAATTACGTTGTATGGAATGTGATTCAACCAATATTTCTTTCAGTAGAGCAAAAAAATCCTCATATGCTTTTGATGTATCTAATGTTGATATGAGAAATGAAATTATTGGTTCAATAAATGAAAAAATAGCTTCTTATAATGAAGAAATTGAAAAAGTAGCTTCTTTAATCAACAAAGAACAGGAATACTTACAAGAATTGATGTCCGATGATAATATTTCGCTTGAATCAATAGTTGCATATAAGAATCAAATCTTTGGTTCATCAGATGCTGAACTTAAAATAAAGGAAATTGACTCACAGTTAGAAATATTAAATAATTCTCTCCATTCAAATGAAATTAGCACAAAGAAAGAAAAAGAACAACAGGATAAGTTGATAGATGCTATTGTTTCTCTTATGATAGCAGCATATACAACTATTGATTCTAATAGCAATTCAATTATTGATGGAATATTTACCAAGAGAGATGAATTATTCTCTGGAAGTGAAGCAACTGTTTTTCATCTTGCAAAGTTGTATTCCATCCAGAAAAATACAGATCACAACTTTCCGTTAGTTGTTGACTCATTCAGAGCTGAAGATTTATCAACACCAAAAGAGAAAATAGTATTGGATTTATATAAAGAATTAAAGAATCAAAAAATCTTCACAACAACACTAAAAACAGAAGAGCTTGGCAAGTATGATAATTTGAGTTATATAAATAGTATTGATTACAAAGAACATGTGCCAAGCAAGATGTTAAACGATTTACACAATACGGAATTTAAAAAGTTACTTTCAAATATATTAATAGAGCTAAACTAAAAATTGATTCCTTTATCTGTGTGAAAGATAGAATTACATAAAATTCAAAAAAAGACTTATAGCTACCTGCAATGTCAATAGAATATTATCTTACAAATCCCGTATAGTTCATGCGGGATTTTTTGTCGTAAACTTTTATGCATTGTCTTGGTCATGAAAACATTTTTTATCTAATGCAATTATTCGATGGGCAAACAAGAAGACTTTTGGACATAGTTTTATTCAGACACTGCAGTAAATATTACTATTTTTTGAATACAGAAAAATTCAATAATTGGAGGTCATTTAAAATGAAAAACAATCAGCCGATCAGACTATTCCCGACTACCACTATATCAATTCCAGTAGATAATGTGGTGACAGAGCTTCTGCGGACAATGTTTCAGTCCAAATTGGGGTCAATAGAGCTCAAGATTGATAAAACAGATAAAACTGGTTCGCAGCTTGTTATATCTTGTTTCCTTTCGAATGAGGCAAGCCAACATTTCAATAGTCTAACACAGATGTATGCAGTAAGTGAGAAAACCATAGATTATGCAGACCTTAAAGAAATTATCATCCAAATCCTAAACGATTATTTATCCCTGGGAGATGATGACACATTGGATAATTACAATGAAGAAGATGATTTAGAGGACTGGGACGATGAGGATTGGGATGATGATGAACTTAGATTTTAACAGCTCAATCCTCTACCCTGTTCCATATTTTGTCCAACAGGGTTGTCCTAAGTAAAATAAGTGCAGATTTTGAGTATCTCAAAATCTTTAGAGCTTTATGGATGCCCAAAGCAAACATATTGGGAATATCTCAATTCCATTCCCAATATTATTCGGTATATTTCTTTTAACAGAAATCCGTTCCGAAAGTCAGTACTTGAACTTCAGGAAAATAGTAATAATATTGGGAATGAATTTTGGGATAAAATCATGATGAATTAAAATATTAGAATTTTTGGGATTGCCAAAATCTCAAGGTATTACAGGAGAGGAGCAGAAAAAATTATGGATTTTGTATATTTTATTGAAAATACCACAGGAGATTTTAATGATAACTCAGGGGTTTTTAACTTAATCCAAGATTTAAATATTGATGATAATGAAGTTTATACCGACAGCGGCACTGATAAACAGGAACTGGAAAAGCTTCTTAATGCATTAGATGCTGGAGATAGACTGATAATCCGTTCTGTTGTGGACCTATCTGAAACCGCTAAGGGGCTTCTTGATATTTTATCTGACTTGCAGGATAGAGAAATTCAGCTATGTAGTGTATCAGAGGTATTTCTAAACGGAACAGATTACTATACAGCCATGAAAGGCTTTCTGGAAATTCATTGGGTATACCGTGAAAAAAAACGTCTAAATGCGTATACGTTAGCAAAAGAACAGGGTAAGGTCGGCAGGCCCCCTAATCCCAACATTGATAAAGCAATTAAGCTTTACAACCTTAAATTCAGTTTGCGAGAGATTGAGGACCTGACTGGAGTTCCATCCTCTACACTTTACAGAGCCCTTAAGGATAGTAAGAAAAAAGAATGATATTAGATTAAATAGCCAAAACTTATAAGTTTTGATTGTAAAAAACAAACCGCATAAAATATAGTGTTGAATGGTGTCATAACTAATGAGCAAAAGAGAAGGTGGTAAATATGATAGCTGGATACATAAGAGTTAGCTCCAGAGGACAGGCTGACAACAATTCATTTGAAGAACAAGAGAAAGTGATAAAAAGCAAATATCCTGATGCAAAGATATATAAAGAAGTTTTCACAGCAACTAAAGCTACTGAAGACAGACAAATATTTAATTCTCTAATTGAGAAACTTGAACCAAATAGTATTTTGGTGGTTAGTAAGCTTGATAGATTTTGCAGAAATACTATAGAAGGATTGGATGTAATCAACCTTTTGTTAAAAAGGAAAGTATCTATCCATATATTGAACATGGGCATGATTGATGATAGTCCAATGGGAAAGCTAATTGTC
>Ga0116194_1000947_pt1 | contig 20023 bp, 16 predicted proteins | sample AD_SCU001_MetaG_FD_89887 | JGI IMG/M metagenome (GOLD analysis project Ga0116194, IMG submission 89887) | Active sludge microbial communities of municipal wastewater-treating anaerobic digesters from China - AD_SCU001_MetaG | ecosystem: Engineered > Bioreactor > Anaerobic > Digestate | place...
AACAAGAATGTTTCACGTGAAACATTCTTGTTTTTATTGTTTTTCTATCTTTCTAATTAATTCTACAATTCTGTCTAGTTCATCATTTGAATAATACTCGATTATAATTTTACCTTTTTTCTTTTCATCATTCAATTTCACCTTTGTACCTAGTATATTCTTTAAAACTTCCTCTAGTTCAATAATTTCCTGGTTTCTAATTTCACTCTTTAAATTATTTATATTTTTTGTTTCCGTCTCTTTATAATTTTCATATTTTTTAACCAGCTTTTCTGTGTCTCTTACATTATAATTCATTTTTATTATTTCTTCCATAAGTTTTTTCTGGACTTCCTTATTTTCTATTGTTAATAAAGCTCTTGCATGCCCACTTGTAATTTTTCCATCAATAATATTCCTTTTAATTTCATCACACAATCCAAGCAACCTTATTGTATTAGCAATAGCCGACCTACTCTTTCCAACTATTTGCGATATTTCTTCCTGCGTCATTTCGTACTCACTAATTAATTGTTCATAAGCTTCTGCCTCTTCTATCGGATTCAAGTCTTCCCTTTGAAGATTTTCTATTAAAGCTACTTCAACAATTTCTTTCTCTGATAAATCCTTAACTATTACAGGAATACTATCTAATCCTGCAATTCTCGCTGCCCTCCATCTTCTTTCACCGGCAACAATTTTATACATATCATTTTGCTTTTTAATAATTATAGGTTGTATTACTCCATGTTTTTTTATAGATTCAGCTAGTTCATTAAGACTTTCATCATCGAACTTTTTCCTGGGTTGAGCAGTATTTGGCTCAATATCATTTATTTTCATTTCTTTTATACTATCATTTTCATTTTCATCTATTGTTATAAGAGCATCCAATCCTCTTCCAAGTCTTTTTTTAGTCATTATTAAATCCCTCCGAACATTCTATTACTTCATCAGCAAGGTCCATGTAGCATTCAGCACCCTTAGATTTTGAATCATATAAAATTATAGGTAATCCATAACTTGGGGCTTCACTTAGTCTTACATTCCTTGGTATTACTGTTCTATATACTTTATTTCTAAAATGTTTTTTTACTTCTTCTACGACTTGAATTGACAAATTTGTCCTTGCATCAAACATTGTTAATACTACACCTTCTACATCCAAATCGGTATTTAAGTGCCTTTGTACAAGCTTTACCGTATCCATAAGCTGACTTAATCCTTCTAGCGCATAATATTCACATTGTATAGGTACTAATATAGTATCTGCAGCAGTTAGCGAATTTATAGTCAATAAACCCAATGATGGAGGACAATCAATTATTATAAAGTCATTCCTATCTTTTATTTTATTTATTGCATTTTTCATCCTTGTTTCACGTGAAAATGCAGTTACCAATTCTATTTCAGCTCCCGCCAATTGTATATTTGAAGGACATAATTCAAGGTTATCTATACATGTTTTCAAAATAACATTTTCTATATCTTCATCATTAATAAGAATATCGTATGTAGATTTCTTCAATTTTCTTTTTTCAAATCCCAAACCACTGGTTGAGTTTCCTTGAGGATCATTATCAATTAGAATAACTTTTTTACCCTTATATGCCAGACATGCACTTAAGTTAATAGCAGTTGTTGTTTTCCCTACTCCACCTTTTTGATTTGCAATTGCAATTATTTTTGCCATTAAATTCACTCCTAATTAATTATATGATTGTCCTGCATAAAACCAGATTTAGTGCATTATCTATTATTTCTCTGCACTCAAACCAGTAATATAAGTAAATTTATATTGCATTATTTTAAGTATATCATACATTTTAAAGAAATTACATGTTATAATTTTGCATGGGTGCATATTTAATTTTTGCTGAAATTATCAGAAGAAGCGTTAGAGAAGGCTCTAAATATCGTAACGATAGCTTCTGTAATATATTTCTCTAAAAACTTTAAATACTCACATGAAATATCATCATTTCATAAATACATGAAATCATGTATTTAGTTTAAAAAATTAAGGCACAATCAATCCTCCAAGTTAGATATATGAGGTTTTCTTGTGCCAATTTTATAAATATTATGTTTTTATTTCTTATATTTTAAATATCCAGATTTACTACTTCCTTTGCATGCTGATGTATATATTGCTTTCTTGGTTCAACTTTCTCTCCCATCAGGTCTGAAAATATTTCATCAGCAGCTACAGCATCTTCTACTTCAACTTTAATAATGCTTCTTGTTTCAGGATTCATTGTCGTATCCCACAATTGTTCTGCGCTCATTTCTCCCAAACCTTTATATCTTTGTATGGTACATTCTTTTTTGTCCCATTCTTTCTCTCTTACTATTTTCTCTAAATCCAAGTCATCGTAAGCATACATATGCTCTTTCCCTTTTGTAATTTTATAAAGAGGAGGACGTGCAATATAAATATATTCTTTCTCAACTAAAGGTTTTAAATATCTAAAGAAAAAAGTAAGTAAAAGCATTCTAATATGCGAACCGTCTACGTCAGCATCAGCCATTATTATTACTTTATGATATCTTAATTTCTCTATATCAAATTCTTCCCCAATACCTGTGCCTAGGGCAGTAATAACAGGCATTAGTTTATCATTTCCATAAACTCTATCTATTCTGGCTTTTTCGACATTAAGCATTTTTCCCCATAAAGGAAGTATTGCTTGGAATTTTCTATCTCTTCCCTGCTTTGCAGATCCTCCGGCTGAATCTCCTTCAACAATATATATTTCACATAAAGAAGGATCTTTCTCTGAGCAATCTGCTAATTTTCCAGGAAGAGCAGTACTTTCCAGTGCACTTTTTCTTCTTGTCAGCTCTCTAGCTTTTCTTGCAGCTTCTCTGGCTCTTGCAGCCATTGTACATTTTTCAATAATGGCTCTTGCTTCAGCTGGATTTTCCTCCAAATAATATTCAAGTTTTTCACTTACTACATTTTCAACTATACCTCTCACTTCACTGTTACCTAGTTTTGTCTTTGTCTGGCCTTCAAACTGCGGTTCTAAAAGCTTAACACTTATTATTGCAGTAAGTCCTTCCCTTACGTCTTCACCCATCAGATTTTTGTCAGATTCTTTTAATATGTTATATTTCCTCGCATAGTCATTTATAACTTTTGTTATACCTGATCTAAAACCTGTTAAATGAGTTCCTCCCTCAGTTGTGTTGATATCATTTGCATAACTATACACGTTTTCAGCATATCCGTCATTATATTGCAATGCAATTTCAACTACAGTTGAATCCTTTCCACCTTCAATATATATTGGAGGTTTATGGATTACCTCTTTGTTTTTGTTAATATATTCTACAAAAGAGATAATACCACCTTCATAATGAAGCGTCTTCTCTACCGGTTCCTCAGGTCTGTTATCGATTAATATAATCTTTATTCCCTTATTCAAGAAAGCCATTTCTCTATACCTTGATATCATTCCTTCAAAGTCAAATACTACTTCCTCAAATATAAAAGGATCTGGTTTAAATGTTGTTTTTGTACCTGTGTTTTCAGTATTTCCTATTATCTCAAGTTTTGTTACAGCTTTTCCTCTTTCATACCTCTGGCTGTAAATATATCCATTTCTTGAAACCTCTACAATCATATATTCAGACAGGGCATTTACAACAGATGCTCCTACACCATGAAGCCCTCCTGAAACACTATATGCTCCACCGCCAAATTTTCCTCCGGCATGTAATATTGTGTGTACAACTTCAATAGTTGGAATGCCTAACTTTGGATGAGGCCCTACAGGAATTCCGCTTCCGTTATCTTCAACTGTAATATAATTATCCTTTTCAACAGTTATCTTTATTTTGTCACATCTACCTGCAAGCGCCTCATCTATGCTGTTTGCAACAATTTCATAAACAAGATGATGCAATCCTTTACTCGATGTACTTCCTATATACATTCCCGGACGCTTTCTAACAGCCTCAAGCCCTTCTAATACCTGTATCTGATTTTCGTCATATTCAATTTTGTTTAAATTATTTTCTGTCATACTTCCCTCTCCGGTATATTTATTTATAAACTTAATATTTATCGGCCTATTTTGTAAATGTCATTTCCTTTATAAACCCTGAACGTTTTTGTAATGTAGTGGAAGATATCGGGGATAAATATATCTTACTTTTTTTATCTGTCTCAGTTACAACAAATGACTTAGGTATATCATCAGATATACTTTCAATAAACCCTTCCTCTTCAGCAGTTTTCAAAAACTCTTTTGTATCTTTGGATATGGTAGTTTTTTCCAAATCAAAGATAGCTATAATATTTCTAATTGGAATTACTACATCACCACCTATATGCAAAAACATATATTCCTCTCCATTCCCATTCCATATATAATACATTATAATAAACTATATTTATTTTATACCAACACATGATTTTATGCAATTAATATTGCTTTTCTATATAATATTAGTATCCTTTACTACTCCCTCTTCAACCATATACAAACTTAAATTATTATTTTCCTTTAATGTCTTTATGAAATTAATTTCCGTAGTAGTAATAAAAACCTGCATTCCTTTAATGCTTTCTATAAGGTATTGCTGCCTTTTTATATCCAACTCCGAAAACACATCATCCAAAAGCAGTACCGGATATTCATTTATCAATCTATATGCAATATCCACCTCTGAAAGTTTTAGCGATAAAACAACTGTTCTTTGTTGACCCTGGGATCCAAATAATTTAACATTCTTTTCATTTACTAATACTTCCATATCATCTCTTTGAGGGCCATAAAGAGTAGCACAGTTTTTAATTTCTCTTTCAACTGATGATACCAATTTCTTATAAAAGCTATTTTCTATACTTTTTTTATCCAATCCATTTTCAATCAAAATAGAAGGAGCATATCTAATCTCTAATTCTTCTCTTCCCCCTGTTAACTTAATATGTTTTTCTTTTATTTTTTCATTAAGCTCCTTCAAGAAATTATACCTTTCAATCATTATTCTGCTTCCTGTCTCTACCAGCTTTTCATTCCATATATCAAGTGTTTCATACATTTTACTTTTTATACCATTGTTTATATTTAATGTTTTCAATAAGCAGTTTCTTTGAGCAATGATTTTTGAATATTGTTGTAAATTATAGAAATAAGATGGCTTAAGCTGACTTATTGCTATATCAATATACCTTCTTCTTTCTGAGGGACTACCTTTTATTATATTCATATCTTCTGGTGAAAAAATAACTGTATTAAGCTGTCCCATTAACTCTCCGTTTTTTTTGGACGGTACACTATTTATTTTTATCTTTTTTCTTGAGTCCTTCTCATAATATATCTCTATAGTAGTATCTGTATATTTTCTATTTACATCAACATTTACATAATAACTATTTTCCAGAAATTTGATCAATTCATTGTCTTTTGATGTTCTGTGAGATCTTCCTGAAGAACACAAAAAAATAGCTTCAAGAATATTTGTTTTACCTTGTGCATTTTTCCCACAAATTATATTATAATCCATATTGAACTCAGAATATAATTCCTTATAATTCCTGAAGTTGTTTAATTTTAAATCTTTTATATACAAATACTTTAAGACCTCTTTCCTTCTTTTTTATTTCCTTAAAGGTAAAATCATATATATAAAAGTATCTTTATCTACACTTTTCAAAATGCAAGGACCTACATCGGAACTAAACATTACATCAACATTTTCCTCTTCAATGGCCTTTAGTGAATCTATAAAATATCTTGGATTGAACTTTATTTCAAGCTCATCCCCCCAAATATCAATATTTATTTCTTCTCTTGCATTTCCTATCTGAGTATTTGTAGTTATAATTAATTTGTCTGACTTCAGGAGCAGAGTAACAGGATATCTTGACCCATCACTTGAAATAAGTAATGAAGCTCTTTCTATACTGTCTTGCAATTCTTTTTTATTTATTCTTATTTTCGTTTCAAATTCTTCAGGTATAACATTCTCATATTTGAAATACTCACCTTCTAACAGTCTTGAAACAACTTTTGTATCTCCCATATCAAACATAATCATGCTTTTGCTTGCATAGATGTTTACGTCATCCTCAACTGGATTTAATATTTTTGATATTTCATTTAAGGTTTTTCCCGGAACAATAACACTAATTTTAGCAGTTTGATCTTCAATAATACATTTTCTTAATGCCAGCCTGAAACCATCTATAGATACAAATGTAAGTAATCCATTTTTACATTCAATCAAAGATCCTGTTAAAATCAGACGGTTTTCATCCTCTCCTACAGCGAATATTGTTTGCCTTATCATATCTCTAATAACAGACTGACTTGCTTTTAATGAAATATCTTCCTGTATTTCCTGTATTCCGGGAAATCCTTCACTTTTGGTACCTTTAATTTCAAATTTTGAATTTTTACAGTCAATCTTAATGTTTTCTTCATTATCTACTTCTATATGTACCTCTGAATTAGGCATTCGTCTTATTATTTCACCAAATAGCTTTGAATCAATAACTATAGAGCCTTTCTCAATAATTTCAGCTTTAATACTGCATTCAATTGCCATTTCCAGATCATTTGCCGTAAGCTTTAGGTTATCTTCAGCTTTTACCATAATTCCCTGCAAAATTGGTAATGTTGTTTTTGCAGGCACAGCTTTTTGAACAGTATTTATTGCATTTACCAGGTCGTCTTTATTGCAGAATATTTTCATCGCTCTTTCCTCCTATATAGTATATAAAAAATAGTCATAGTAATAGTAAGCTTTGTTATTAATGTGAATATCCTAGTCAAGCATACGCTAAATCAAAGTTTGAGTCTGTGGGTAAACTTGTAGATATTTTATTATTTAATTAACATTATTCAAGGTAAAACAAAAATAACTTCTTTGTCCACAGAGTAAGTTCAACATATCAACATTTTTTGTGGACTAAATTTTGAGTAAAAAAAATAAACACTCTTTCTCAACCACCGGATATATTTCTTCTTAACTCTTCCACTGTACGTCTTATTTCGTAGTTATCAATAATACTATCTGATATTTTACTAAATGCATGCATTACTGTAGTATGGTCTCTTCCTCCAAAATAAGAACCTATTTGGGGAAGCGACATATCAGTCAGTTCTCGGCATAAATACATTGCTATCTGTCTTGGAAAGGCCACATCTCTGCTGCGTTTTTTTGACTTGAAGTCATCAGGCTTTAAGTTAAAGTGCCTGGAAACCACGTCAATTATTACATCTGAATTAATAACTCTTGTTTTATTTGCAAGTAAAATATCTTTTAATGCCTCTTTGGCTACGTCCAGATTTATTTCGCTTTTTACAAGTGATGAATAAGCAATTACGCGTATTAACGCTCCTTCAAGTTCACGTATATTTGATGCTATATTATCTGCAATGAAAGAATACACTTCATCGGGTATATCAATATTTTCAACCTGAGCTTTCTTTTTCAATATAGCTATTCGTGTCTCAAAATCAGGGGGTTGGATATCCGCCTGAAGTCCCCACTCAAATCTGGATTTAAGTCTTTCTTCCAGAGTTACAATTTCCCTTGGAGGTTTATCACTTGATATAATAATTTGCTTGTTGGCTTCATATAAAGCATTAAAAGTGTGGAAAAATTCTTCCTGAGTCCTTTCTTTTCCAGCTATAAACTGAATATCATCTATTAAAAGGATATCAATATTTCTGTACTTTTGCCTGAAAGCCTCATTTTTATCATCTTTAATAGCGTTAATAAGTTCATTCGTGAATTTTTCAGAAGATACATAAAGAACCTTTAAAGATGAATTCTGCTGTATAACATAATGGCCAATTGCATGCATAAGATGGGTTTTCCCTAAACCTACTCCTCCGTAGATAAAAAGAGGGTTATATGACTTGGCCGGTGATTCAGCTACAGCAAGTGATGCTGCATGTGCAAGCTGATTTCCACTTCCAATAACAAATGTATCAAAAGTGTATTTCGGGTTTAAGACAGAAATAAGAGAATCCTCTTCATTAGCTTTTTTAACCGAACCTCTTGAGGGCATGCTGCCTTCCTGTGAAGGAACTATAAATACAATTTTATATTCCCGGTTTGTAGCTTTCTTTATTGCCTGTTGTATTAATAATGAATACCTAGATTCAAGTATGCCTCTATTAAAATCAGCAGGGGCACCCAGTTCTATAGTATTTGCACTTATTGATACAGGCATAATAGTTTTTATCCAAGTATTATAACTTATTTCTGTAACTTCGTCTTTCAACAGTTCGAGAGTTCTCTGCCAAATACTCGAAAGTTGATTATTCATACCATTTCCTCCATATAAATACTTTATCTCTAATAATTATTAACAAACAAAAAGAACATTAAGCCTAACTAATGAAATAATGCTATTGATGCATAGGCATGTCCTTTTCTTTTGTATTGTTAAATGTATTATTAAAAAAACTGCCGAATAATTTATTACATTAAATACATTTAATTACTACTGCAAATGTATCAAATTACTACATTTTAAACAATTAATATCTAATAATAAAACTAATTACATGTTAATTAGTTTTATCACGATAAGTATAATTAATATATCAGACTTTCCAATCATATTCAATATAAATTTATAAAGTTATCCACAGAAAAAATAAATATTAATACAATTATCCACAGGCATCGTGTTTTTTAATGAAGGGTGCATTTTGTATATTTGAAGAAAAATATGGCAAGAAACGATTTCCATGTATAATATTCACTTCAGCAACGGATTGTAGAGTTTAAGTCTACAGAAAAATTCTACCCGTCACATTCACCATCCATGGTTTTGGTGACGGCTCACGACATCAGTGTCGTGAATTACGAATTTTTCCTTGCCTTAAACATAACAATCCGTAAGCCTTGTTCAAATTTCATACTCGGAAAATCGTATGCTGCCATATTTTGTATCATAGGAAGAAAATGCGCCTATTTTAAAAAATACTTTCTTGACACTAGTATCACTTATAATATATAATTTTGCTGATGCTTATAAAATGGAGGTGCAAATATGCTTAGAACTTATCAACCCAATAATAGAAAAAGAAAGAAAATACATGGCTTTAGGCAGAGAATGAAAACGAAACAGGGTAGAGATGTTTTAAAAAGGCGTAGATTAAAAGGTAGAAAAGTACTTTCTGCATAAGACCGCATAAAAGTGGTCTATTTTTTCTATTCAATTAAAATGCTTGTTTTAAGGGCTTTTAGATTATAGTAATTTTGATTATAATAATACGGTACTTAATAACAGGCGAGAGGATTGTATGAAAAAAACTGTTTCGATTAAGAGCAACCGCGATTTTGTCAGAGTGTATAAGAAAGGAAGATTTGTTGCTGGAAGATATATTGTTTTATATTTGTTGAATAATGTACTTGATATTAACAGATTAGGTATAACTGCCAGTAAAAAAACCGGCAAGAGTATAAAAAGGAACAGGATAAAGCGGCTTGTAAGAGAAAACTACAGACTTGGCGAGGATATGGTGAAATCAGGCTATGATTTAGTATTTGTCATAAGAAGTGTAAATGAAATGCCCGATTTTTACAGTATTAAGCGTGAAATGAATTACCTGATGAGAAGGCTGGGTATAATTGTTGAGGAAAATAAATAGCTTTTACAAGAATAATATTTTAAGTCAAATACTGAAGAATGTTTTAATTGGTGCAATAAGACTATATCAAAAGTACATTTCACCTTTGAAGCCTCCAAGTTGCAGGTTTTATCCAAGCTGTTCCCAATATGCTTTAGATGCCATAAAAAAATATGGCTCAATAAAAGGGACTTTTATGTCTGTTAGAAGGATTTTAAAATGCCACCCTTTTAATCCGGGAGGCTATGATCCTGTAAAATAAGTGAGTTACCATTGTGTAAATTAGAGAGGGAGAATCAGAAAATGGGTTTTTTAGATTTTATTGCTAAACCTCTGGGGCAGTTTTTGTATATAATTTATAATTCAGTAGCCTTTAAAAACTATGGTTTAGCTATTATTATATTTACCGTTGTTATTAAGCTAATCTTATTGCCCCTTACAATTAAGCAATACCGTTCAACTGCTAAAATGCAAGAAATACAGCCTATAATTCAGGATATTCAGAGACGGTATAAAAATGATAAGGAAAAAATGAATCAGGAGCTTATGAAGGTATATCAAGAACATAAGTATAATCCAGCAGGAGGATGTCTTCCCCTTCTTATTCAGATGCCTATTTTGTTATCTCTCTATTGGGTAATAAATCAACCTCTGAAATATATGCTTAATAAAACCCCTGAGCAAATTACAAGTCTCGTAAACTATGTAACTGAGCATGTTGGAAAGGTAGCTATGAGTTACTCCAAGGAAATAGGAGTTTTTAATTATTTTAATGCTCATATTTCGGAGCTTTCTAATGTAGGCGATTTATTGAAGCCTGAAGAGTTGATAAACTTAAACTTTCTCGGAATGAACCTTGGTATTATACCAAGTATTGATACAAAGCTCCTTTTTGGACCTGAGTCAGCTGTATATTTACCTCTTTTACTGATTCCCATATTATCTGTATTAACAACCTGGTTTTCAACAAAACTTATGACTCCGAAAGCTGAAGAGGGTTCTAAAAGTGATGCAGCTTCAAGTACCCAGGGAACTATGGCTTTAATTGGGCCCATGATGACATTATTATTCTCTTTTCAGTTACCTGCCGGTGTTGGTTTATATTGGATAGCAAGTAACTTATTTCAAATATTCCAGCAATTATATTTAAATAAATATGTGCTCAAAAAGAAGGAAGGTGCGGTAAAGTAAATGGATTATGTGGTTGAAAAAACAGGGAAGACGGTAGATGAGGCAGTTAGTCTGGCCCTTGAAGATCTAGGTGTGGATGATAAAAATGTAGAAGTGGAAGTTTTGGAAGAAGGCAATAAAGGAATATTTGGTATTATAGGTGCCAGAATGGCTAAAGTTAGAGTTACCAGGAAAGAATCATCCGCAGAAAAAGTAAGCAAATATTTACAGGAAATATTTGACAAAATGGGTGTAAATGTAAATATGACTGTGGAAGACAGTGATAATTCCATTTTTGTAAAAATAGAAGGAGAGGATAGTGGAATTATTATCGGACGTAGGGGAGAAACACTGGATGCTTTGCAGTATCTGGCAGGTTTGGCAGCAAATAATGGAAAAGAAGATTACAAAAGGGTTGTAATAGATATAGAAAATTATAGAAGAAAAAGGGAAGAAACCCTTGTAAAATTGTCAAACAAGCTGGCAGAAAGAGTTATTAGAAGCAGAAAAAGCATAACCCTTGAACCTATGTCACCATATGAAAGAAGAATAATACATTCCGCATTGCAGAATAATAAGTATATAAGGACTTTCAGTGTAGGTGATGAACCGAACAGAAAGGTAGTTATAACACTAAAGTAACATCGATTAATAGTGATTTGAAATTAATTATACTGGAGCAGCAAGGAGTTATTATAATTTATTGATGTATGATAATGATACAATAGCAGCAATTTCTACCCCATATGGTACGGGTGGTATAGGAATCATAAGAGTGAGCGGAGATAAAGCTTTTGAAATAGTAGGAAAAATTTTTAAAGGCAAAAAGGATGTAGGACAGTTTAAATCCCATACTATTAACTATGGAAAAATAAAGGACCCCCTGGATGATTCAATAATAGACGAGGTTCTCTTGACTAAAATGGATAAGCCAATTACATTTACCAGGGAAAACGTAGTTGAAATCAACTGCCATAGTGGCATTACCATATTAAAAAAGATCCTTGAGTTGTTGATCAGGGAAGGGGCAAGACCTGCTGAACCTGGCGAATTCACAAAAAGAGCTTTTTTGAATGGAAGGATAGATCTTGCTCAAGCAGAAGCTGTTATTGATATTATTAACGCCAGAACTTTGAAAAGTTCAAAAGTTGCATTGCAGCAGCTGGAGGGTAAACTGTCCGAAAAAATCAAAAACACAAGAAATAATCTTGTTGAGCTTATTGCAAAAATAGAAGTAACCCTGGATTACCCTGAGGAAGATGTGGATAAAATCACGGAGCAGGAAGTCTATAATAGTCTGATTGAAATTAGAAGGAAGCTCATGGACCTGCTTTCGAGTTTTAAAAAAGGCAGGATAATAAGGGATGGAATTAGTGCTGTAATAGTTGGAAGGCCAAATGTTGGGAAATCATCCCTGCTTAATGAGCTAACAGGGCAAAACAGAGCAATTGTAACAGAAGTACCAGGAACAACGAGAGATATTATTGAGGAGTATATAAATATTAGCGGGATACCTGTTAAATTGCTGGATACCGCAGGTATAAGAGAAACAGGGGATATTGTGGAAAAAATAGGAGTTGATCTGACTAAAAAGGCAATAGAAGCAGCAGACCTTGTAATTATGATGATAGATGCCGCTGAGGGGTTTACTGAAGAAGACGAAAAAATACTAAAAATTCTACAAGGTAAAAAGATAATAATATTAACTAATAAAATAGATCTTAAAAATGATGTATCCCATATCCCGGAAACAGATGGTATTAGTATTATTAAAACTTCAATGACGAAAGGCATAGGAATTGATCAGTTAGAAAATGAAATAACAAGGCTTTTCTTAAGTGGCAATATTTTTATTGAAAATGAGGGTTTGGTTACAAATCTCAGGCATGCAAATCTTATTGAAAAAGCTATAAAAAGTGTAGATAATGGCATTTCAGCATATAATGATGGAATGCCATTAGACTGTATGACCGTTGATATAAGAAATGCTGTTCATGAATTGGGAGAAATAACCGGGGAATCTATAAATGAAGATATTATAAATGAAATATTCAGCAGATTTTGTATAGGGAAGTAACAGGTGTTTCCCCTTATCACTGGAAAGGAAGATTATATATGGAGTATCTTGCAGGTGAATATGATGTAGCAGTTGTTGGAGCCGGACATGCAGGATGCGAGGCTGCCCTGGCCGCTGCCAGGCTTGGATGTAAAACAGTTATATTTGCTACAAATCTTGATAGTATAGCCAACATGCCCTGCAACCCCAATATAGGAGGTACGGGAAAAGGCCATCTAGTCAGAGAGATAGACGCTTTGGGCGGTGAAATGGCAAAAGCTGCAGATAAAGCACTTATACAATTAAAAATACTAAATAGCGCAAAAGGACCTGCTGTTTATTCTCTGCGTGCTCAAATTGACAGAAGAAAATACCAGATAATAATGAAAGATACTCTGGAAATGCAGGAAAATCTTGATATTAAGCAGGCAGAGATAGTAGATATTATTGTGGATAATGTGGATAACGAAGAAGGGAAAAAGAAAGTAACTGCTGTAAAAACCCACACGGGTGCAAAATATTTGTGTAAAACCTTAATACTTGCAACAGGCACATATCTAAAGGGAAAAATAATTATTGGTGATGTTAGTTTCAACAGCGGCCCGGATGGACTTTTCCCGGCGAACAAGCTCTCTGATAGTTTAAGAGAAAATGGTGTGGAGCTATTTCGTTTTAAAACAGGTACTCCTGCAAGAATAAACAGACGCAGTATTGATTTTTCAAAAATGACTGAGCAGCCTGGGGACGATCGTATTATACCTTTTTCATTTGAAACAGAAAGTATAGAAAGACAGCAGGTATCATGCTGGCTGACTTATACAAACAGTGAAACGAAAAAAATAATTAAGGATAACCTCCATAGATCCCCATTATACAGCGGAGTAATTGAGGGAATTGGAACAAGGTATTGTCCTTCATTGGAGGATAAAATTGTAAGGTTTGCAGAAAAGGAAGCGCATCAGGTTTTTGTAGAACCAATGGGCCTGGAAACGCAGGAAATGTATCTTCAGGGTATGTCTAGCAGTTTACCGGAGGATGTTCAGATTGAAATGATAAAAACAGTACCAGGCCTTGAAAATGTATCAATAATGAGAATTGGATATGCTATAGAGTATGACTGTGTAAACCCTGCACAGCTTGATCTTTCACTTGAATTAAAAGATGTAGGCGGTTTGTTTTGTGCGGGACAGATCAATGGAAGCTCAGGTTATGAAGAAGCTGCGGCACAGGGGATTATTGCCGGAATTAATGCAGCACAAAAAGCTAAAGGAAAAGCTCCACTTATTCTTGATAGATCAGAGGCCTATATCGGTGTTCTTATTGATGATCTGGTTACGAAAGGAACAAGGGAACCATATAGAATTATGACTTCACGGGCGGAATACAGATTGCTTTTAAGGCAGGACAATGCTGATTTGAGGCTTACTTCAAAAGGTTATGAAATAGGCTTGATAAGTAAGGAAAGATACGATAAATTTTTAAGAAAAAAAGAGCAAATAGAAGAAGAAATTTCAAGGCTTAAAAATACCACAGTACCACCAGATGAAAAAGTTAACAGTTTTTTGACGGACAGAGACAGTACACTACTAAAAAGTGGTGCAAAACTTTCCGATTTACTTAAACGACCGGAAATTACCTATGAAGATTTAGCTGAGATTGACCCTGACAGGCCGGAATTAAATTATGCAGTAAGGGAAGAGGTAGCTATATCTGTAAAGTATGAAGGTTATATAAAAAGGCAGCTGCAGCAGGTAGAGCAGTTTAAGAAACTGGAAAACAGAAAAATTCCTGAAGATATTGATTATGAAAAGATAAAGAACCTTAGAATTGAAGCAAAACAAAAACTTGGGAAAATACGTCCATTATCAATAGGACAAGCATCAAGAATTGCTGGTGTTTCTCCCTCTGATATCTCCATGCTTCTAATCTATCTCGAACAGATTAAAAGGGGCGGAGGCAGTCCTAGTAACCAGTAGATAAAGAAATATGGAGGTAGACTTATGACTAATTCAGGGTATTCTGAAGAATTGCGTGGATTACTAACCGATGGAGCAGGAGAATTTGGGGTAGAATTGAATTCTGCTCAAATAGATAAATTTTTTAAATATATGGAATTGCTGAAAACATGGAATGGAAAAATAAATTTGACTTCCATAGAAGACGATAGAGATATTATTTTAAAGCATTTTATCGATTCTATTAGTATTGTGCCCACTACAAATAAGAGCATTAATATTAATATGAGATCAATGACGAATACATCAGAAGGGTATTACCCGCAAGTTATAGACATAGGTACAGGAGCAGGGTTTCCGGGTATACCTCTGAAAATAATATCCCAGGAGATTAATATAACTTTACTTGATTCCATTGATAAAAAAGTTAAATTTCTTGAGGAATGTATAGCTTATCTTGATTTAAGCAAGATAAGGGCTTTTCATGGGAGAGCGGAGGATTATGCCCATAAAGCCGGGCATAGGGAATTTTATGATATAGCTGTGGCAAGGGCTGTAGCAAATTTACCTGTGCTTCTTGAATATTGCCTTCCTTTTGTTAAAGAGGGCGGTGTTTTTATAGCAATGAAAGGTAGAAATATTGATGAGATTTCTGATTCAAATAAGGCATTAGATATACTTGGAGGGAAGATAGAGGAAATCAGGGAAATAAATTTACCCTTTACAGATAACATGAGAAATATAATTATTATAAGAAAGTTTCGACAAACTCCGACAAAATATCCTAGAAAAGCAGGAAAACCTTCGAAGATACCGTTGATATAACCTGTAAAATGCAGTAATATAGCATATTATAAGGAACGATTCTTAAATTAAAAAAAAGGGATAAAAAAGCAATGCGGCGAATATGTTCTTGAGAGCTTAAAATTTTATTGTAATTTAATCGAATATACAAAGGATGGTGCCGCAATGCTTGAGAATAGGATTCAAACTTTAGACCCCGCAGGGGGTAATACTATTGAAAATATTATTTATATTAATATAAATAATATTAGACCAAACCCATATCAGCCTAGAAAACATTTCAACAAATCATCTCTTGAGGAGCTTTGTGAATCCATAAAACAATATGGAGTTCTTCAACCCATTAACGTAAGAAAAATAGGCACCAGCCACTATGAACTGGTAGCTGGGGAAAGAAGGCTGAGAGCATCTGCTATGGCAGGGTTGGATAAAATACCTGCTATTGTTGTTAATGTAGATGACAATGACTCTGCAATACTAGCGCTTATTGAGAACCTTCAAAGGGAAGACCTTAATTACCTGGAAGAAGCGGAGGGTTATAATAATCTTATTGTCGAGCATAATCTAACACAGGAGGAACTGGCATTAAGAATAGGTAAAAGTCAGTCTACAATAGCAAATAAAATAAGGCTCTTGAAGTTATCTCCTCTTATCAAAAAAATTCTTATTGATAACAATCTTACGGAAAGACATGCAAGAGCTTTGCTAAAACTGCATGATGAACAACTGCAGCTTAAAGTATTAAGGTATGTATGTGAAAAAGGATTGAATGTAAAGAGAACAGAGGAGCTTGTTGAAAAGGTAATTGAAAGGTATTCCAGTAGAATAACTACAAAAAATAGCGGGAAGAGAACGAACAAAGCAATTAAAGATATAAGAATATTTGTTAATACAATTAAGCATGCAGTTGACATAATGAAAAAATCCGGACTTAATGCGAAGGCAGCCCAATTTGACCGGGGAGAGTACTTTGAATTTGTTGTTAGAGTTCCAAAAAATTAAGCGATAAATTGAGTGTACTTTATATAATGTTTGATAGCAGGTTATTTCTTGTATGAAATATTTACCGGAGATGACCTGCTATTTTATTTTAAGCAATTATAAGCAATTAAAAGTAGACAGTACATAAAAACTTTATTAAAATAGATATTGGTGTATATAATGCATAAAAAATGCATTATATAAATTTTGTGGTCCGTAATAGATTATTTTTAGGGTTAGTGGACCACAACATTAAGGAAGCAGATTTGTAACGCTTGAATAAGAACTATAAAAACGAGATGTTACAAACTGCTAGTGCGCCTATGTTGCCTTAGTGAATACGCGAAAATCCAATTTGTTACTTGTAGAATCATTTTTGCGTTATATATAGATTGGAGTTAATATATATAAATAAAGGACAAAATATATGTTATAAACACCTGGTATTTGATTGAAGAAAAGGAGTATATTTTAAATGACAAATGGTGAAGAACGAATAGAACAAAACATAATACCTGTTGATATTGAATCGGAAATGAAAAAGTGCTTTATTGACTATGCTATGAGCGTTATTGCTGACAGAGCACTTCCCGATGTTAGAGATGGTCTAAAGCCTGTTCACAGAAGAATATTATACTCTATGTATTTATTAGGTTTTACACCGGATAAGCCTCATAGAAAATGTGCATCCACAGTTGGAGAAGTGCTTGGAAAATTTCATCCACATGGAGATGCCGCAGTTTATGATAGTATGGTAAGGATGGCTCAGGACTTTTCACTCAGGTATACCCTTGTTGATGGTCATGGTAATTTTGGCTCAAGGGATGGAGATGCTCCTGCAGCAATGAGGTATACAGAAGCAAGACTTTCAAAAATTGCCATGGAGATGCTTCGTGATATAAACAAGGATACTGTAGACTTCAAGCCTAACTTTGACGAGCATGAAATGGAGCCTGTTGTGCTGCCATCTAAATTTCCCAATTTGCTTGTGAATGGTTCCTCCGGTATTGCAGTAGGAATGGCTACAAACATACCTCCCCATAATTTAGGTGAAGTAATAGATGGACTTATACAAGTTATAGATAACCCGGATATTACTATAGATGAACTGATTAAAACCATAAAAGGACCTGATTTCCCTACAGCCGGTATTATCATTGGAAGGCAGGGTATCAGAGATGCATATAGGACAGGCAAGGGCCGCATTGTTGTCCGGGCGGCAACAAATATTGAGCAGATGAGTGGTTCAAAGCAGCGCATTATTGTCTCTGAATTGCCATATCAGGTAAATAAGGCAAGATTGATTGAAAAAATTGCGGAACTTGTAAAAGATAAAAAAATAGAAGGAATATCTGATTTAAGAGATGAATCAGATAGAAACGACCCTGTAAGGATTGTTATTGAGCTTAAAAGAGAAGCAAATGCAAATGTTGTATTGAATCAGCTATATAAGAATACTCAGATGCAGGATACATTCAGTGCTAACATGCTTGCTCTGGTTCAAACCCCGGAAGGGAAATATGAGCCTAAAGTTCTTAACTTAAAAGAAACCCTGACTTATTATATTGCTCATCAAAAGGATGTAATAAGGCGCAGAACTGCTTTTGATCTTGAAAAAGCCGAAGCTGCCGCTCATATTTTAGAAGGATTAAGAATAGCAATTGACAATCTTGACGAAGTAATCCACATTATCAGAACATCAAAAAATGAAGCATCAGCCAAGGTAAGACTTATGGAAGCATTTAACCTAAGCGACAGGCAAGCTCAGGCAATTGTTGATATGAGGCTTGGAAGGCTTACTGCTCTTGAAAGGGAGAAGCTTGAAGCGCAATATAATGAACTTTTGGAAAAAATAAAATACTACAGAGATATTCTGGCCAATGAGTCCATGGTTTTTAGTATAATAAAAGAAGAGCTTACCGAGGTTAAGACAAAATACGCCGATGAAAGACGTACTTCCATTAATATAGATGAAGGAGAAATTGACGAAGAAGACCTGATAGACCAGGAAGAAGTGGCTATTACTCTTACTCACTTTGGATATATTAAAAGACTGCCTGCAGATACTTACAGAAGTCAAAAGCGGGGAGGCAGGGGTGTACATGGAATAACCACAAGAGAAGAGGATTTTGTTGAGGACTTTTTCATTACGTCCACCCATGATTATATTTTATTTTTTACAAACATGGGTAAAGTATACAGAATGAAAGCATATCAGATACCTGAAGCCGGACGTCAGGCTAGAGGAATGGCTATAGTAAACCTTCTGGAAATAAGCCAGGACGAAAAAATTACTGCAGTAATACCGGTATCAGAATATCGGGAGGGGCTATACCTTACTATGGCTACAAAACAAGGATTGGTAAAGAAAACAAATCTGATGGAATATGACAATATAAGGAGAGGCGGCCTTGCAGCTGTAAGTTTGAGAGAACAGGATGAGCTTATAGAAGTTAAGTTAACTGATGGTCAGTGTGATATTATTCTGGTTACTTATAAAGGTATATCCATAAGATTTAATGAATCGAATGTGCGTCCCACCGGAAGAGTTTCTCAAGGTGTTAAAGGTATTGCTCTTGATGAAGATGATTATGTTATTGGTATGGGAGTATCAATGGAAGATGCATATATGCTCATTGTTACAGAAAATGGATATGGCAAAAGAACGTTGCTGGATGAGTATAGAGCTCAGATAAGAGGCGGTAAAGGAGTTATAACCTACAAAATTACCGAGAAAACCGGCAACATTGCAGGTATGCGTATTGTTAATGAAGATGATGATATTATGCTTATTAATAAAGATGGTACTATTATACGTATAAATGTAAGTGAAATTAGTGTTTTGGGAAGATCTACTCAAGGAGTTACTCTAATGAGAATTGATGAAGATAGTAGAGTAGTAGGCCTAGCGAGGGTTGAAGGGAGTTATGAAGACGAGAGCAGGAATGGATTTGATGATGAAGATGATGATGAATATGATAATAGAGATGGTGATGGATACAGCAATGGAGACGATGATGTAAATGGAGAAGGAGATTAATTGATTATAAAATTGATTTAGCAAGAATATAATAGTATTTATGAGGTAAATTAAATATATATTAAAAAAACATGTTATCCTCAGGTTGATAATGCACCTGTCAAGGTGCTATATTATAAAAGCTGCTTGCACACGCAGCTTTTGATTTTCAACCTGATTGCTGGTTAATGCCGGTTGGTGGTTGAAGCACAAAAATAGTTTGAAAAAACTAAAAAAAAAGTGTTGACAAAAAATATTCTACATGATAATATGTATAAGCTGCTCGTGAGGACAACATAAAAAGAAACAATATAATAGAGCAGATAAACATTATGGACATTGAAAAGTGAACAGTGTAAAAACAAAGAACTCGTCAATAAACACCTTGCTAAAAGCAAGGAAGAGTAATTTAAGTAATTATAAAGCCAGTTATTTGGCTGAAGCTTGGAACAAA
>Ga0116194_1000964_pt1 | contig 19832 bp, 22 predicted proteins | sample AD_SCU001_MetaG_FD_89887 | JGI IMG/M metagenome (GOLD analysis project Ga0116194, IMG submission 89887) | Active sludge microbial communities of municipal wastewater-treating anaerobic digesters from China - AD_SCU001_MetaG | ecosystem: Engineered > Bioreactor > Anaerobic > Digestate | place...
ATAGTCACCCTGGCGATGATCGTCCCCACGACGTTTATGCACATGCACATGGTACAGATGGACCTCAAATCCGCGCCCACGCGAGAAGAGGTACTGAAGGTCTTTGAGGGACACAACCGGATCGGGATCGTCCGCAGGACAACCGGGATCACGAGCAACGCCCAGCTCCGGGAGTACACCCAGGACCTTGGCCGGCCGAGAACCGACCTCTGGGAGAACGGCGTCTTTGAGGAGTCGGTCGCCGTTCTGAACGGGAAAGAGTTCTACTGCTTCCAGGCGATCCACCAGGAGGCCGATGTCGTCCCTGAGAACATCGATTGCATCCGTGCGATGCTCGGAACGGTGAAGGATCCAGAAGAGTCCATCCGGATGACAAACGAGGCGCTCGGTCTCGTTCCCATCGGCTGAACAGCAGAACCCCGGGAGAGAAGAAGGATTAACTCCAAGGCAAACCAATCTTTTTTAATGGATCCATACGAACTGGCGACCCGCAACACTGTTGAGGTCGTAACCGAGGAGGAACTTCGTGCGCTCCTCGGCCGCCCGGCAAAACGGGTCTACACCGGCTACGAACCAAGCGGGGAGATTCACCTCGGCCACATGGTGACGGTGAACAAACTGATGGACCTGCAGCAGGCGGGGTTCGAGGTAACCGTGCTTATAGCCGACCTCCATGCGTTCCTGAACCGCAAGGGGACGATGGAGGAGATCCGGGAGATAGCCGAGTACAACCGCCGATGCTTTGAGGGTCTCGGACTTTCAGGCGCAAGATACGTCCTGGGCTCGGCGGTGCAGTTGACACCGGACTACGAACTTGCCGTCCTCGAACTCTCCCAGAGGGTCACCCTTAACCGCGCAAAGAGGAGCATGGACGAGGTCGGGCGGCAGATGGAGAACCCGATGGTCTCCCAGATGATCTACCCGATCATGCAGATGGTCGATATAGCGACCCTGGGGGTGGACACCGCCGTGGGCGGGATCGACCAGCGGAAGATCCACATGCTAGCGCGGGAGCACCTGCCATCGATCGGTTATCCGGCGCCCGTATGTATCCATACACCGATCATAAGCGGCCTTGATGGGAAGAAGATGTCATCATCGGCCGGGAACGTGATATCGGTCGCCGACTCCGAGGAGGAGATTCGGAGGAAGATGAAGAAAGCGTTCTGCCCGCCAGAGATCGAGAACAACCCGGTGCTTGAGATCCTGCGCTACCACGTCTTCCCGCGGAGCGGGAGGGTCACCATCCACCGGCCAGCGAAGTTCGGCGGCGATCGGGAGTTTGCCACCTACGAAGACCTCGAACGCGCCTACGCCGCCGGGGAGATCCATCCCCTGGACCTTAAGACGGCCGCCGCCAACCACCTCATAGAGATCCTCGCCCCCGTGCACGATTACGTCTATAACAGGTGATCCGACCGTGAGCCGCAACGAAGAGTTTGAACGGTTCGACCGCGAGATCGCGGAGATGGGCGTCAAAATAAAAGACGCAGACTCACTGAAGGTACGGGACGACGTCTTCGACGAGGTCACCCTGATCGCGCTCTACAAACTCGTCCACAGGAAGTTGATCTCGGCCATCGGCGGGCCGATCAGCACAGGGAAGGAGGCAAACGTCTTCTATGGCGAACGTGACGGTCAGGGGATAGCGATCAAGATCTACCGGATCCAGACAGGGAATTTCAAGGCGATGACCGATTACCTTGCAGGAGACCGCCGGTTTTCCAGCGTGCGAGGGACACGCAAGGGTATAATCTTCGCCTGGACGAAGAAGGAGTTCAGCAACCTTGCCAGGGCACACGAAGCCGGGGTTCCGACCCCGGAACCGCTGGCGTTCGACCGAAACATACTCCTGATGGAGTTCCTCGGCGAAGACGAGATACCATACCCGCAACTCCGGAACGCTGAGGTCGGTGATTACGGGGCGGTCTACAACGAGATACTCGGGTATGTGGATCGACTATACAGAGAGGCCCGCCTGGTTCACGCCGACCTCTCCGAATACAATATCCTGTACCACGTGAAACCATACCTGATCGATATGGGGCAGGCGGTAACCCTGGATCACCCCCAGGCGCACACGTTTCTGGTCAGAGATATCAGAAACCTGAATCGCTACTTCTCCCGCTACTGTGATGTGCGGGATGAAGGGGAGATCATCGCGACATTGGTCGGTAGAGAAGAGGTGTGAAGACCTGAGGACGGATTGATACCATGGCAACACAGGAGATAAAAGTTTCAACATCAAGGATCGGTGCGCTCATCGGCAAGGGGGGGTCCACGAAACGTGAGATAGAGGAGAGAACCGGAATAACACTCCTGATCGACAGCGAGGAGGGGTTGGTGAAGATCGAGGGGGATGACCCGGTCGGGGTAATGACGGCAACGAACGTTGTAGCCGCGATCGGCCGGGGCTTCTCACCTGAGCGCGCATTCAAGCTCCTCGACGATGAAGATATGATCCTCGATCTCATCGACCTCACTGACATGGCGGAAACAACCCGACACCTCGAACGGCTGCGGGGCCGGATCATAGGGAAGTCTGGCACCTCCCGCGCCCAGATCGAGGATATGACCGGGACAGAGATCTCGGTCTACGGCAAGACGGTGGCGATTATCGGGCCTCCAGAACAGGTTGAGATCGCGAGGAAAGCGGTGGAGATGCTGATCCAGGGCGTGCCTCACGAGAATGTCTATAATTTCCTCGATCGGAAGAAGAAGGAAGCCCGGCAGGCGATGCTGGAGTACTACTCATGATGATGGGGTGTGGATGACCCGTCTCCGTCCGGGGTTGTAACGATACGGGAAATTATACCGTTTGCAGTGGAAATGAAGGGGTACACATGGAGATAGCCGACCTCCCTCTCCCGGGGCAACTTGCGGCCATTTACATCGAACGCGGGATCAGGGAGTTATACCCGCCGCAGGCGGCCTGCGTCGAGGCAGGGCTTTTTTCGGGCAAAAATCTCCTCATCGCCATACCCACGGCAAGCGGCAAGACCCTGGTGGCCGAGATGGCGATGCACCAACAGGTGGCAAAGGGCGGTAAATGCCTCTACATCGTCCCCCTCCGGGCTCTGGCAAGCGAGAAGTTTGAGGAGTTCTCGGGTAAAGGGCTCCGGGTCGGTATTGCCACAGGGGACTTCGATCGGCGGGACGAGTATCTGGGGCGAAACGATATCATAGTTGCAACAAGCGAGAAGGTCGACTCACTACTGCGGAATCAAACGCCGTGGCTCTCCGAGATCAGCCTCCTGGTTCTTGACGAGGTTCACCTGATCGACGACCCGTCCAGGGGAGCTACGCTCGAGATGGTTATTACAAAACTCCGGCACAAAAACCCGGGGATGCAGATCATCGCCCTCTCAGCGACCATCGGCAACCCGGAGGCCCTCGCCGGGTGGCTGGATGCGGAACTCGTCGAGAGCGACTGGCGGCCGGTCGACCTCCGGGAGGGGGTCTTCTTTCTTGACTCAATCCAGTTCGCCGACAACACCATCCGCCAGATCGAGCGTCGGAGCAAATACGAAGACCTGGACCTTGTCCTCGACACGGTTGCAGAGGGAGGGCAGTGCCTGGTCTTTGTCAGTTCCCGCAAGAACGCCGAGGCGTTTGCAAAACGTGCCGCATCAGGACTGAAACTTGCAAACCCGATCCTTGCTGGATATGCAGACAGGATCCGCTCTAATGCCACGACCGATATGGGGAGGGCCCTGGCTGCCTGCGTTGCAGCTGGTGCAGCGTTCCATCATGCAGGGCTTGCGCGAGAGGAGCGACAGAGCGTCGAGCAGGGGTTCAGGGAGGGGCATATCAAGGTGATCGCCTCCACCCCGACGCTAGCCGCCGGGCTGAATCTCCCCGCGCGGCGGGTGATCGTCCGCGACTACCTCCGGTTCAACGCCGGCGAGGGGATGGTTCCCATCCCTGTCCGGGAGTACCGGCAGATGGCCGGCCGGGCCGGACGACCGCGCCTGGACCCGTATGGCGAGGCTATCCTGATCGCGAAGTCCGAGGAGATGGTCGACGAACTCTTTGACTGCTACATCGAGGCCCCCCCGGAGGACGTCCGGAGTCGCTGTGCTGATGAGGCTGTCCTCTGCACTCACATACTCTCACTTATCGCGACCGGTTTTGCGCGCGAGCGGGATGAGGTCAAAGGGTTCATGGACGGGACGTTCTACGCACACCAGGGCGAGAACCCTCTCGCATTGAATAGGGTCATCGACCGGGTGCTCGACTTCCTGCTGGAAGTCGAGATGGTCACAGATGTTGGTGGATGGCTCGAGGCCACCGACTATGGTTCTCTCGTCTCACGGCTCTACATCGACCCAGGGAGCGCCGAGTTGATCGTGACGGTGATGACCGGCCAGAAGGACTACACCGATGTTGGGCTTCTGCATCTCCTCTGCTCGACACCGGATATGCCGACGCTCTATGTCAGGCGAAACGATATCCACCTCCTCGACCGGTTCCTGACCGAACATCTGGACGAACTCTGGCTGGAGATACCATGGAACGCCGGGGAAGAGTTCGAGCGGAGCCTCAAGACCGCGCTCCTCCTCGCCGACTGGGTCAACGAGACGGGAGAGGATCTGATCTGCGAACGCTACAACGTTGGCCCGGGGGACATCCACGGAATGGTGGAGAGTGTGACATGGCTGGTCCACGCCGCCAGACGCCTGGCGGGCCTCTTTGCCCCACACCTTGTGCGCCCTATCGAGGAGATGGAGCTCCGCGTCCAGCACGGAGTCAGGAGGGAACTCCTCCAGCTCATTAGCCTCCGCGGGATCGGCAGGGTCCGCGCCCGGCGACTTTTCAACAACGGGATCGACTCGATCGACGTGCTCCGTGCGGCGGGACCAGAGAAGGTTGGAAAGATCCTCGGAATGGGAATCGCCGCCCGGATCTTCGAACAACTCGAGGGTGGGAGTGAGGAGATCAAGGAGCCGGCTGAAACGCAGTCGACCCTCTCACGGTTCAGGTGAGGGTATAATGACAGAGATGATATGCGAGATCTACACGGCGGTCTTCACCATCGAGGATAAAAGAGAGTTCTTAAACGAGGTTCGGAGGATTGCCTCTGATTACAGGACGCACATCATCCTCTTTGACGCCGGGCGCCTGGCGGGCCGCGAGCACGTGAAGACAGCGCTCCGGCACGCCTGGAGGGCATGGAGTAGGGGTGAGGGGATATCAAACTCGTTTGAGATGGAAGCGCTCCTCTACGCCGCAGGGACACGGCAGTGTCATCTGGCCGGGTCCTGTGGTGTACACACGGGGGAGAACCGCGCCTATCTTGCTATCTGCCCCCCTGCACCCGGTGTCAGGGAGAGGCTTGCCGATCTTGTAGAGTTTGTTGACACCGACCTGGAGGAGATCAGTCCCGAGAAAAGGGAGTCCCTTGCGGAACATTTCGGGATCACCCCCGCAGAGGTTGCTGTGGTCGGGGAGGAGAGGTTCCGCGAACTGGTGCTGGAGCGGGTGGCACTCCTTGAGGTCTACCGGTGAGGGGTGCTCGAGGCGTGAGTGAGGATATGCCTGATCTCGGGGATGATGATCTCCCGCGCGGCAAGCGTCGCGGCTCTGGTCGACCCGGGAATACAGAAGACCGCGCAACCGTCAACAACTCCAGCGATCGCACGGGATAAGATCGCTGCCGTCCCGACCTCCTCGTAACTCTTTAGTCTGAAAAGTTCGCCGAACCCGTCGATCGTCTTCTCAAGCAGCGGTGCGACGGCCTCTATGGTGACATCGTCCGGGGAAAGACCGGTCCCCCCCGTAACAATAACACAGTTGGCGCGCGATAGCGCTCTGGTGACCTCTTTGTGGATCCGTTCCCGGTCATCCGGGATCAGAGCATAGTGAGTCACCTCAATGCCTGCGCTGGTAAGGAGGTCCTTTAGAGCCTTTCCACTGGTATCAGTCTCGGGATTCCGGGTCGAAGAGACTGTTATCACTGCCCCGGTTACTGGGACTGCTCTATAGTGATTCTCGTCCATCTGATTCTATTTTATCCCGGAACGTTAATTTAACTTCTTTCATTCTTCTCCTGGTTACCAGGAGAAAAGGATCTGGATGGCCCGGACCTGGAGGAACCCCGACCCCTTAGTTTCGACTGGAAACCGGATCGCCCACAGAAGAGTTGAAGGACGGAGAGACCTGAAGAAAGAAAACCTTGACGGGCAGAAGGACTTGAGAGGGGTGGTTCTGTGGAGAAAGGAAGACTTGAAAGGAAGTTGCCGGGGTCAGAGCAGGGAAGACCCGAAGATCGGTTTTCAGGGGTTGAAGATCTCTTAGCTAACTGATGAACTTGTCCAGGAGGCTCGTCTGACAAAGAGAAAATCAACATTTTTTTATACTTTTAATTGTAGAGGTACACATGAGTATTGGCATCATTTTTCCAGATGATACACCCTGGTGTATCGGCATCACTCTCCACTCGAAATAAAGGGGTGGGGGTTCAGGGCAACAGGGAGGAAACTTCTACAGGGAGTATCATCCCTGCAGCCGCTTTTTCTGGGCCCGGCCACAGGAGGTCTCTTAGAGCTTGGTTCCAGTGGAAACAAAGGGGTTATCTTCTCGCGGGACGATCGTATTAATAGTTCTCAACGCGAAAACTCCCATCCCTGGCAACCTCCCGGTGAGAAGATGTCTGACGATAAATCCAGCCCTATGGGGTTATTCAAGAAATATCTGGCCAATAAACGGATTTTTAAGAACCGGGAGGTTCTCCGTCACAACTATCGTCCACAGATCCTCCCTCACCGGAAGCCCCAGATCGACGAACTGGCTTCAATCCTTGCACCAGCCCTAACAAACGAGACCCCTTCCAACATTCTGATCTACGGCAAGACGGGAACAGGGAAGACAGCGTCTGTTCGGTATGTGGGATCGGAACTCGAGAATGCCAGTTCTCTCTCGGGAACAAAGTGCAGGGTCGTTCATCTCAACTGTGAGGTGATCGACACTCAGTACCGCGTTCTTGCGCAGATTGCAAACAGCCTGGATGATCTCGATGGACACCCGAGCGACAGTCCCAGAAATATCATCCCGATGACGGGTTGGCCAACCGACCAGGTCTACGCCGAGCTCAAGAAACAGCTTGAGAGCAATGGCGGGGTTGTGGTAATAGTCCTGGACGAGATCGACAAACTTGTCAAGAAGAGCGGTGATGACACCCTGTATAACCTCACCCGGATCAACTCTGACCTCAGATTTGCAAAGGTGAGCATCATCGGGATCTCAAACGACCTCCGGTTCACCGATTTTCTCGATTCACGAGTTCTATCATCTCTCTCAGAGGAGGAGATCGTCTTTCCCCCATACAACGCCCCCCAGCTCTGCGATATCCTCCAGCAGAGGGCGGATCTGGCTTTCGTCGACGGGGTACTTGAAGGCACGGTCATCCCTCTATGCGCGGCGCTTGCTGCGCAGGAGCACGGTGATGCACGGCGAGCACTTGATCTCCTCCGTGTCTCGGGCGAACTTGCGGACCGTGAAAACGCGGACCGCGTGACCGAGAAGCATGTCCGGATGGCCCAGGAGAGGATCGAGACCGACAGTATGGTCGAGTGCATCTCAACCCTCCCAACGCAGAGCAAGGCGGTTCTCTACGCCATGCTGATCCTGGAGCGGATGGGCAAACGGATATTCACAAGCGGGGAGGTCACCGTGGTCTACCGTGAGATCGCCAGGATCATCGATCTCGATGTCCTTACGCACCGAAGAATCACGGATCTCATATCCGAGCTCAATATGCTTGGGGTGATAAACACCCGGGTCGTCTCGCGTGGGCGTTATGGCAGGACGAAGGAGATGTGGTTTGATGCAGCGGCAAGCAAGATCGAGGAGGTCGTTACGCGTGACCCGAGGCTTTATGACGAGAGGCTAAAAGAACTCGATACCAATCGACTCAGAGTAATGTTCAGGTGAAACTAATGGACGAGAAAGACCGTACACTCCTCCATCTCCTGGAGGAGAACTGCCGCACTCCGATAAGCGAACTTGCGGTGCTGGCTGAGATGAGCGAGCAGGATGTGAAGAAAAGGATCGCCTGGCTGGAATCTACCGGCGTCATACGTCGTTACGGGGCGGTAATCGACTGGGAACGGGCAGGCAATGGGAACGTCACCTCGGTGATCGACCTGAAGGTCTCGCCCGAGCGGGACTTCGGGTATGACAGGATCGCCGAACGGATCGCGCGGTTCCCCCAGGTCCGCTCGCTCCGACTGATGACCGGTACATACGACCTCCAGCTCCTTGTAACGGGATCGAGCATGCACGAGATCGCCAGGTTCGTGGCCGAGCAGATCGCTCCGATGGACCGGATCCGGGAGACTGCGACGCACATCACCATGAAGACCTACAAGGAGAACGGTACCACCTTCGCCGAACGCGAAGAGGTCGAACGCCTCCCATACTCCTTCTGAGGTGAGGGGCGTTGCGGAGTTTCGTCTCGGAACGGGCCAGCGCCATACCGCCATCGGGTATACGTAAGTTCTTTGATATAGCCCAGACGATGGAGGACGTCATATCACTTGGCGTCGGCGAACCGGACTTTGTGACACCCTGGTGCGTCTGCGAGGCTGCTATCTACTCTATCGAGCAGGGGTCTACCACCTACACTTCGAACAAGGGGACGCCACAGCTGCGTGGGGCAATCAGCCACTACCTCGGTACCAGGTTCGGTACCCCCTACGATCCGGAAGAAGAGGTCATCGTGACCTGTGGTGTCTCGGAGGCGGCCGATATCGCCATCCGGGCCGTCGTTGACCCTGGTGATGAGGTGCTTGTCGCCGAACCCTGTTACGTCTCCTACATTCCGTGCGTCACACTCGCCGGCGGGACGCCGGTGTCCGTTCCATGCCGGGCGGAAGATGAGTTCCGGTTGACGGCCGATGCGCTCGCAGAGAAGATCACACCGCGGACAAAGGCTCTGGTCGCAAACTTCCCGAACAACCCGACCGGCGGGGTGATGGGCGAGTCTGACTGGCGTGCGGTTGCCGATCTCCTGGTCGACCATGACCTCCTCCTGATCAGTGATGAGGTCTACGCCGAGCTAACCTATGATGGCGACCACTTCTCGCCGGCCAGGATACCAGAGATCCGCGATCGGACGATCACCTTGAACGGGTTCTCGAAGGCCTTCGCCATGACAGGCTGGAGGATCGGTTATCTCTGCGCCCCCCGGGAGATCACCGCAGCGGCGCTGAAGATCCACCAGTACGTCGCGCTTTGTGCCCCGATCATGGGGCAGGTCGCGGCCTACGAGGCGCTCCGGATCGGGGAGGCGGAAAAGGACGCGATGGTCAGGGAGTATCGTCTCAGGCGGAACCTCTTTGTTGACGGACTTAACAAGCTCGGTCTCTCCTGCCACCTCCCGAAGGGTGCGTTCTATGCCTTCCCCTCGGTGGAGAGCACCGGTATGAGCGACACGGAGTTTGCGGAGGCGCTTCTGCGTGAGCAGCATGTAGCGGTAGTCCCCGGTAGCGTTCTTGGCCCCTCCGGTCTCGGCCACGTGCGGTGCGCCTATGCGGTCTCCCGTGACCACCTCAAGGATGCTCTCTCCAGGATGGAAGCCTTCCTCGAGTCACGTAAATTATCGGAACAGATCTCCTCAAACTAAAATCAAAACCTTTTTCAGAGATATCCGTGTATCTGCAATCGCTGTTCTGTTGTCTGACGTGGGAATGACTCCCGCGGAACCCCTTTATTTCCACTGGAGATGTGAATTTATTCCTGGATCCCGGTGGGTGGGGTTCGCGCTGTAGTCTTACCCGAAGTATGCCTTCTGGTTGCAAGACCGCGGATAAAACTCCGATCTTTTATTGGTATATCTGGCCGGTGATCTTGCTATAATTCTGTCTTCCGACCGGGGCGGGAAGTCCCCGTATCTGCTCAGCGCCTGGCGCAGGGAGGATATCTCCAGTGGAAACAAAGGCATCATTACAGCGCAGGCAATTGTGCGGAAGTGAAAAAGAGTTATCGCTTGATCTCCTTTCCGACAGAGAAGGCTTTTCCAAGAGTTTTCCCGGAACCGTAGTACTCCTGCCGCATAGAGTCATATGCAAACGGTCGGACCTTCGCGATCTCGGGCCTGCCATCATCCCCGAGGACATCTTCGTCCATCTTCACGTCCAGGATCTCGCCGATGAACTGGGTGTGCACGCCGATCTCGACCGACTGGAGCAGGCGACACTCAAGGATGACAGGGAACTCCCCCACGTATGGGGCGTTCACCAGGTCACCTTTAACCGGTGTGAGCCCTGTAGCGGCGAACTTGTCCTCATCCCGGCCGGAGACGATACCGAAGTAGTCGGCCTCCCTGAGATGGTCTGTGGAGGGGATACTGATCGTGAACTCGCGCTGCTCGACCAGGTTTGTGTAGGTCTGCCTGCTCTTCTGTACCGAGACCGCCACCGATGGTGGGCGGGATGAGCAGATCCCGCCCCAGGCCGCGACCATGGCGTCAGGCCGGCCGCTGGCATCGTAGGTTCCAATCACCAGCACCGGGTGGGGGTACAGGACTGTCCTTGGACCGATTGATCTCTTGGCCATGGGAATATGGTTCGTCTCCCGGCCTGGATAAACCTTTTTGAACTGCGGTAGGTGTGCCTGGTGGTGAACGGTCTCATCTCACGTGCTACCTATCGCTCCTTTCTTCTGCTGCTGCACCGAGCGGAAGAGGAAAAATCCTACGATTATGAACGTTGCTATAGGTGAGAGCCAGGTGGGGATACGGAACCCGAAACTGTCTGCGAGCATGATCGTCCCGAGCACCAGGATGGAATACATCGCCCCGTTTTTGAGGTAACAGAATTTCCTGATCTGGTCGACTCCCCTGACGGTAAGTTCCCTTACCACGAATGCCCCGACACCGTTTCCTATCAGGATAAGAGGGACAGAGAGAGTGAAAGCAAACGCCCCGATGACTCCATCGATTGAGAACGTTGCATCAAGTATCTCGAGGTAGGCAAGTTTCGAGACATCAGACATATCTGACCCCATCATACGTGCCTCCTGCACTTCGGCATTCTTTCGGAAACCGTGGACGATGAAGAAGACGGTGGACCCGAGCACGGCCGCAAAACCCATCATGGTGTCGATCTGGAGGGCAAACCAGACTATAACCGAGAGCAGGACCGAGGCGACGGCATAGAACCAGACAGCCTGCCGGGAGAAGAAACGCTCGCTCCTGAGGTAGCAGTTCTTCTCCTCTGCAAAGAGCCAGTGAAAGAAGAGGAGAATAAGGAACATCCCACCAAATATCAGGAGGATCGGGGCGGACTCTTCGATCGCGGCCAATACAGCGGGGTCGCTTGAGAAGGTTGCGAGCAGCGCTTCAACAGGCCCGAGTGAGGGTGTCGTCATCCAGACGATCAACCACGGCAACAATCCGCGGACAACAAAGACGGCAATGATCAGACCCCATACAAGAAACCACCTGCGAGCTCTCAGACTCATCGTTGCGAGGACGTCGGCGTTGATGATTGCGTTATCTACGCTTGAAACCGTCTCGAAGACGATGAGACCTGCTATGGTAAGGAGTATCAATAGCCAGTCCATCTATGTGGCTGTAGGGTCTGTTGCCGATTGCATATTAAATAAGGGGATCGGACGAAGAAAAGGGTTTTTCGCATAAGGGCCGTGCTGAAGGAGAGTTTGCCTGTGGGAAGCGATGATGATCTGGTAGAGCACCGGATCTACGGGGCCGTTCAGGTGATGGTCGGTACTGAGGCGTGAACCACCCCGCCTTGAAGGGCGTTGCTTCCCGCTCCGCCTCCCTCAACCCCCGCAAGTTAAAAGATGGCGGATAGAGGCTGGCTGCAATCCAGCCTTCATCTATCCTTCTGAAGATCACTATCCGGTATATCCCCGCAGCAGCCACCTAACCTAATCTTCGGCGAAGGCTATGGTCTCACCGACCTGTTTGATCGCACCCCGAATTGCCATGATCATCTCGTCCCAGGTAGAGCCGGCTTCGATCTCAACCTCACGGTCGAGGGCATACACCCGAAAGAGGTAGGCTTCAGGTTTACCGGCCTCTGGCCCGGGCCCACGGTAACCAACGGTGCCGAAATCGTTCTCGCCCTGAACGGCATGAAGAGGTGATTCCACCTCACCGCCGAGAGGGAAACCTTCAGGGATCTGCGGGACAGCGGGGAGGTTCCAGACGACCCATGCAACCCGTGATGCCCCTTCTTCGGGACATGCCATCACCATGATCGCAAGCGACTTGATCTCCGGGATGAGCCCCTCAACCCGGATCGGAGGTGAACGGTTTGCCCCTCTGCTGGTGTATTCCTCCGGAAAATCTTCAAAATCAAGTTTCACAATCAGCTTCTCCATAATATCTGGCTCCGTTGATACTCTTTCTGGAACAAGGAGGTAAAAAGGTTTGTACCACTTCATCTTGAACAGGTTGCGGCGGTCTCGCCGAATCCGAGGACGTGCCCGCGCATAGCGTCGATGAGGTCCTGCTTCAGAGCTCCTGCAGGCAGATCGAGCATCCCATCAAGCCCGTAGACCTTGAAGAGGTAACGGTGAATCTCGCCACGCGGTGGGCATGGGCCGCGCCAGCCGATGGTCCCGTAGTCGTTTGTTCCCTGGACTGCCGGGACAGGTTTGGTCACGACACCCTCTGGTGGGATGCCCTCAGGGATCAGCGGAATCGCAGGGAGGTTCCAGATGATCCATGTTGTGAAAGAGCATCCTGGCTCGAAGGGGTTCAGCGCAAAGATCGCAATCGATTGCATCTCAGATCTGAGACCCCGGATTCTCAGTTCCGGTGAGATGTCTGGGCCGTCACAGGTGTTCCATACAGGAAACTCTGCCGAACGTAGGGAGATGGAGAGCCTTGTAACACCAGAGTTCATATGGGAGTTCTCGGTGCAGGAAGTAAATAAGATGTGGTGTTGGGAGAAGATACAGGTCGGGGCCATCAGATCAACGATCTGTGATATAAACGTGCCCTATCTTCCTCTCAGTATGTGTGGGGACGGTGTCAAACTGCTGTGGACGAACTTCCTCTTCTTTGACCACCCCCAGCGACCGGCGGTCGCCATTCTGGAGTGGGGCTGACGGTGATGGGGACGGGACGATACCAATAACTTCGAGGGAGATCGATGATCAACCGGAAGATGACGAAAAAGACTGACAGATGGGGGGAGACAGCCACGACCTCAGGGGAGGACGGAGTTATAGTCTACACCGACGGCGCTTCCAGGGGGAACCCTGGAGATGCCGCTTGGGCTTACGTGATTGTGCGTGACGGTTCCATCGTGGCCAGCCGGTCGGGCTACCTCGGTAAGACGACCAACAACGTTGCTGAGTATCACGCAATCATCAACGCTCTTTGCGCCGCCCGTGAGTTCACCGGTGGTAGCGTCGTGGTACGGTCGGACTCGGAACTGGTGGTGCGCCAGGTCACCGGCTGCTACCGCATCAGAAAGGAGCACCTCGCCGGTCTTGCAGAGGAGGTGTGGCGGCGGATGCAGGACTTCAATGAGGTCAGGTTCGAGAACGTTCCACGTGAAGATCCCTGTATCCGGGTTGCGGACCGTCTATGCAACGAGACGCTCGACGCAATGTTGGAGAAAAAGGAGTGAGCACGGTATGGCCAGGATCGAGTGCATCCCGATAGGGGTCGTCCGCTCTCCCTACAGGGAGCCTGGCGACGCCCCCAGGCAGGGACGGCTGGTGGATACCGTCGTGGAGATTCACGTTAATGACGCCTGCGTCCCCGGCCTTGAAGGCGTTGAGCGCAGCAGCCATCTCATAATTCTATACTGGCTCGACCGTGCGCAGCGTGGGCAACTCTACGCAAAGCCCCCGGGAGAGTCCCGGGAACGCGGGGTCTTCTCCACCCGCTCGCCCTCCAGGCCAAACCCTATCGGGTTCGGGGTCGTCGACCTGATCAGGCGGGAGGGAAACGTCCTTGTCGTCCGGGGGCTCGACGCCCTGGACGGGACGCCGGTGCTCGACATCAAACCCTACTCCGCCGAGATCGACTGCGTACCGGAGGCAACGGGCGGGTGGCATATCAAAAAGTAGGCCCGGTCAGGGGATGGCCACCCCGTCGTCCTCTCCTATGCCGAGTTCGCGTAGTTTCTCTGTTGTGGGACGCCCCTCCATGTCCCATCCCCGGAGCCGGTAGTAGTCATCCAGGAGTGGTTCGCGTTCCCAGACCCTGCCGCGCGGAGCGCCTTCGGTGAGCGGCTCCTCAAGAAGCCGTGGCGGCAGCGTGTCGTCCTTCCGGCTGCACCCGGCTTTCAGGTTGAAGATCTTCTGCATGTTCCAGATCCGTTCGCCTATCCGGAGCACCTCCGCGGCATCGATATTGTAACCGGTGACCGCCGAGGCCATAGCCCCATAATCATCAGCACCGAGAGGGAAAGAGGTGAACAGGCAACTACCTGAAGAGTCGATGAAGGCCGTGAGGTCCTGGAACGTCTTTGTCCAGACCGCCTTCCCCTCACTTGAGTAGGGGTCGATCTTCTCTGGCGATCCCAGCACCTCGGGGGCGATCAGGTAGGCATAGACATGGTCCCCACCCCTGACTGATGTCGCGTAGGCAAGGCCGTGCCCCTGCAGCCCGCGGGGGTCATATGCGGGGAGTTCCTGCCGCTTGACGCTCATGGAAAGCTCCGGGTGGCCGTGTTTTCTCGCGAACCGGAACGAGCCCTCGGCAAGTTCGTCGCCGATACCCTGGCGGTAACCTATCCTCTGGACAAGGTCGAGCATCAGCGCCGTGTCGCCGAACCGTATATCATCCTGGATGTAGCCCCTCTCCGAGAGCTCCATCGCACAGGCGATCGTCGATCCGGTAGAGATCGTGTCAAGCCCGAGATCGTTGCAGAGGTTGTTTGCCTCCACAATGGCAGCCAGGTCGTCGATCCCGCAGTCGGGGCCGAACGCCCAGATCGTCTCGTACTCCGGCCCCGCCGTCCGTTTCCCGTCAACCTCGACGTCGCGGCCACAGCGGATGATACAGCCATGGCACCCCATCTTCCCCACAAGGATGCTCTCGGCCATCCGCTCGCCCGAGACCCTCTCCGCGGCAGGGAAATGCGCTGTCTGGAAGTTCCTTGTCGGCAGGATGTAGTTCTCGTTGATGATGTTGACAAGGACGGCAGTGCCGAAACCGGGCAGTCCCTCACCGGAGATTGGGTTCTGCCTGATCTTCTCTGTCATCTCTCTCTTCAGGGCGGTGAAACGGTCGTGGTCGGCGGCGGTGATCCGGCCGTTTCCCCTTGCGGTGACGGCTTTCAGGTTCTTCGACCCCATCACGGCACCGAGGCCCCCGCGCCCGGCGGCCCGTGAGGTCTCGTTGATGACCGCGGCGAACCGGACGAGGCATTCACCGGCGGGACCTATACAGGCCACGCTCAGAGCGGGATCGCCCATCTCTTTCTGGAGAGTTGCGGTGGTCTCGCCAGTTGTCATCCCCCAGAGGTCCGAGGCGTCCCGGATCCAGGCTTTTCCATCATCAATGTGGATGTAGACTGGCCTCTCAGCCCGACCATGGACAACGATTGCATCGTAGCCGGCGCGTTTCAGACTCGTGCCGAACTTTCCACCGGAGTTCGAGGTGCTCAGCGTTCCGGTCAGTGGGGATTTTGCTATGACACAGTAACGCGACCCCACCGGAAGGCCGCTCCCGGCAAGCGGTCCGGTGGCGATCACCAGCACGTTCTCAGGGCTGAGTGGGTCGATGCCAGGGTCGACCAGGTCCTGGAGGATCCGGACGCCAAGTCCTCTCCCTCCAACGTATGCCCGTCTCCACTTTTCTGGAAACGGTTCCTCTCTCGTCTCCCCGCTTTCCAGGTTGGCATGGAGGATCCTCTCTGCGTATCCATTCATGGGTTCTCACCGAACCCAGATGATTCTCTACTGGATTATAAGGCTGCTGGACGTAGAAAATGGTTAACTCTTGCAGGAAAGAAAGTAGATCCATCACACCCACGCTTGCGGCGAGCGATACCGATAAGACCAATGGATCCCCTATCACCATTGTAAAGCAGGGGGAGGTGGATAGGGTTTTTGCAGACGGGGGGAGATGAAGGAACCATAACCGTGAGGGTCAGGACTTTTGCGATGCTCAGGGAGGTCGTCCCGGCGGCGGAGGATCTCGTTCTCTCAGTCGGATCGAATCTCGGTGATCTGCTCGATCAACTCACCGCCAGACATCCCGGGGCCGCAGATCTCATATTCACCCCAGAAGGGGGGCTCAGACGCTATATCAACATACTGAAGAACGGCAGGAACATCCATTTCAGTGGGGGTCTTGAGACACCGCTCGAAGACGGTGATACAGTTGCCATCTTCCCGCCCGTAGGTGGCGGGTAGGTTGTCATACCCGAAGCAACATCGTCGCGGCAGAACCGGGAATTTGCCATCACCTATACCTTTTTGTCACATTTGACGCTAATATAAGGTACCTTTAGGCCCTTTTTACGAAGAGAGGATACCTGGCATGACTCAGACAAATGAACCCACCAACGAGACCTGCGCCGGAAACTGCGCCGGCTGTCCGTCCGCGAACGGGTGCGAAGACCCTAGAAACACTACCGAACCAAAGGGTCTTCCTCCGAAGGCCAAGATCAGCGTCAAACATGTAGTCCTCGTCCTCTCCGGAAAGGGGGGAGTGGGGAAGAGCACGGTCTCGGCAAACCTCGCCTACGCTCTTGCCAACCGGGGCTACGCCACAGGGCTCATCGACCTTGATATCCATGGCCCCGACATCCCGAAGATGCTCGGGATCGAGGATGCCAGACTTCAGTCTTACGACGGGAAGGTCATCGAACCAGTCAGGGTCACCGGTAACCTGGCGGTCGTATCGATGGCGTTTCTGCTTCCCGAGCGCAACACCCCTGTGATCTGGCGCGGTCCTATGAAGATGGCGGTGATCCGCCAGTTCCTGGAGGATGTCGAGTGGGGCGACCTCGATTATCTGATCGTCGACCTCCCCCCGGGAACCGGTGATGAGGCCCTCACCATCGCTCAGCTCGCCCCGAACATAGCCGGCGCGGTCATAGTGACCACCCCGCAGGACGTCGCGATCCTGGACTCGAGCAAGGCGGTTGAGTTTGTTAAGAAACTTGAACTTCCGGTGCTCGGTATAGTCGAGAACATGAGCGGTTTTGTCTGCCCCCATTGCAAGGCGGAGATCGAGATCTTCGGCAGGGGTGGCGGAAAGAAAGAGGCGGAGAATCTGGGGGTGCCGTTCCTTGGGTCCATTCCCCTGGATATGGATCTGAGGCAGGCGGCGGATGAGGGGAGACCGTTCATCATCCGCAGGGCCGGCGCGACGGATAGCCCGACCTGGAAGAGTTTTGATACCATCATGCAGACCCTGGTCGATCAGATCGGCGATTGAGATGGATTACTCGAGGGTTCTTGCGGGGAGGGAGGCTCCCCTTCCTATATTTGCGCAGATCGTTGAGGCGCTCGAGAAGTTTGAGGAGTTTCCCTTCCTGCTCGAACCAATCTATCGCGAAGCATCAAAACTCGAGGAGGAAGATCTCGACCGTCTCCGGTTAGGTCTTGTCCGCCTCCAGGTATACGCCGACATACACCGCTATGAGGATGTGGAGGTCGCGCAGCGGATGAAGTACGTGGGCACAACACTTGAGCGGGTGCTCTTTGGCAGGCTTCTCCTGGAAGGGATGGAGGCCGGGACGCAGGAGTGTTGCTGACCGGCGACCGATGGTTTCCGAACTGAGTTCCGGATCTCTTTTTTTTACGAAGGAAACAGGCAGAATGCCCTCGACTTTAGTCGGGGGACGAATGCAGTCTGATAGCATATTGCAATTCTCCCTCGGTACAGTTCCAGGGAAGGGGTTTTCATCAGAATGCAGGAAAAAATGCAGAAAAAAAGAGCTTTTCAGTACGTCGCCAGGTAACGCTCGAGTTCCCAGGGGTGGACTGTGGTCCTGTATGCGTCCCACTCGGCGTTTGTGACGCTCGTGAGCGCCTCCAGAACGTGAGGGCCAAGCGCCTGACAGATCAGGTCGTCGGCGAGCAGCGCCTGGTGCGCCTCATAGAGATCGCAGGGCAGCGTATCGATCCCGGCATGACTCCGCTCAGCAGATGTCATGTGGTAGATGTTCTTATCAACACCGTCCGGCGGTTCGATCTTGTTTCGCACTCCATCCATACCGGCGGTCAGCATCGCGGCGAAGGCAAGGTATGGGTTGCAGGTCGGGTCGGGGCTGCGGAACTCAACCCTTGTACTGTTGCCCCGGGGCGCCGGGACCCTTACCAGGGTCGAGCGGTTGCTCGCACTCCAGCTGACGTAACAGGGCGCCTCGTAGCCCGGGACGAGCCTCTTGTAGGAGTTGATCGTAGGGTTCGCAACCCGTGTTATTGCACGGGCATGTTTTAGCAGCCCGCCGATGAAGTGGAGACAGGTATCTGAGATCTGGAGTGGAGCGTCCGGATCAAAGAATGCGTTTACCCCGTCTATTGCAAGCGAGCAGTTGGTGTGCATCCCACTCCCGCAGATGCCGTATATGGGTTTTGCCATAAAGGAGGCGTGCAGTCCTCGCATCAGAGCGATCGTCTTTGCGGCGAACTTGAATGTGATGACGTTGTCTGCCGTGTGGAGGGCATCGCTGTACTTGAAGTCGATCTCGTGCTGACTCTCGGCAACCTCGTGGTGTGAAGCCTCGATCTCAAACCCCATCTCGGTCAGGGCCAGGATGATCTCGCGCCTGACATCCTCCGCCAGGTCCGTTGGTGCGAGGTCGAAGTATCCGCCGACGTCCTGGAACTGTATGGTCGGTCTGCCGTCGATCATCTTGAAGAGGAAGAACTCCAGTTCCGGCCCCGTGTTGAAGACGTAACCGTCCTTTGCGGCGTCCTCCATCGCCCGCCGGAGCACGTAGCGCGGATCACCCTCAAACGGTCTGCCGTTGGCCTTTTGGACATCGCAGATGAAACGCGCTTCCGCGTAATCCATCGGCTGCCAGGGCAGCCGGGTGTAGGTCGAGAGGTCGGGTTTGAGGACCATGTCGGACTCCTCTATCCGGACGAACCCCTCAATCGATGATCCATCAAATCCTATACCGCCGGTCAGCGCCTTCTCGGCCTGTTTCACAGGGATAGCCACGTTCTTGGGCATGCCCAGGAGGTCGGTGAACTGCAGGCGGAGGAATCGGACGTTATCTTGCTCGATGCGATCGAGCATCGCAGAGGTGGCATCACAGGACATGTGGAAATCAACTTCTACCTGATGAGGTAAATACCTGTTGACACCATCGAACGCTTGAGAGAACGGTAGCAATCGGTGGCGCCGGTAGACCGTCAGGTTCGTCCTCGGTGCGAGAGATGTCAGGGGATGGCGCTAATAAACTCCTATCCTCCCATGCGAATCAGGCGTCCTGTTTATGGCCATCAGATCAACGGGCTGAAGTGTGAACTACCCCGCGCCTCTCGGGCGGGGCTTCCTGCTTCATTCTCCTCCCTATCGGGAGCGAGTCCACAGGCTCAACGGTGCGTTCCACACCGGATACCCCAACAAGATTCTGATCTTGTAAGGCAAATTTCTTGATATTGATCGCCGCGTTGATGTCGCGGTCGTGGTGGGTGCCACAGTCAGGACAGGTCCATTCTCTGTCAGAGAGGACAAGATCCTGCTTGAGATACCCGCACTTGCTGCATATCTTCGATGAGGGATCGAATCTCCCAATCTTCAGGAGAGTCTTCCCATACTTCTGGCACTTGTAATCCAGCATCGTGAAGAACTTACTCCAGGACACATCACTGATACTTTGTGCCAGATGATGATTCTTCATCATTCCAGCAACGTTCAACGATTCCACTGCGATGGC
>Ga0116194_1000966_pt1 | contig 19827 bp, 16 predicted proteins | sample AD_SCU001_MetaG_FD_89887 | JGI IMG/M metagenome (GOLD analysis project Ga0116194, IMG submission 89887) | Active sludge microbial communities of municipal wastewater-treating anaerobic digesters from China - AD_SCU001_MetaG | ecosystem: Engineered > Bioreactor > Anaerobic > Digestate | place...
AGACCATCCATATCCGGCATTCGAATATCAGTAACAACCAAATTACTACTCGTGGTTTCGAGTATATTCAATGCCTCTTCTCCATTTTCGGCAAGTCCACATACCCTAAAACCATATTCCTCCCATTTAAAAGTGTTTTTTAAACCTTCAAGAACTATTCTTTCATCATCTACAATGATTGCCTTATACATATTAACACCTGCCACAAAATAAGTATAGCATATTTTTTATGTAAAGGATAATTTGCTAATTTATTAGCCTATTCTTGACCAGTATATGTTTGTTAGATCTATGTGAACTCCTGAATAATAAACAACAAGTATGCTGCCATCGTCTAAAATAGCAGTAGTAGGCAAACCAACCGAAAACTTTTCCATTTCACTCCAAGCATCTTGCATTGTCCTTTTGTCGGCTTTTTCTGTAGTGCTGCTCTGAAAGTGCAAATCCATCGTCCATTTGGCAAGATACATATTCCGGGGAATGCACAACTTTGTTGGTTTGTACCTTCCTGACCCTTGAAAACTATACCTTTATCAATAATTTTCATATACTTTACTCTCCTTATTATCAATATTTGCATTACCAAATCCACTGTATTTGCATTATTGAATTTTCTGCATTTGTGGTTCTAAATCAATTAGTATCTTCCATATTCTTCAACAATATCATAAACTAGTTTTATCCTTTTTATATCTGTTCCTGGTGGGACTTGGTCACCTGCCGATTGGACAAGTCTGCTATTATGTTTTCTTAATTCAAGCCATTCTTTTACATGATTTATAAAATCCTTCTCACTAGTTTCAGGCAGCCACATTACAGGAGATATTCCTCCCATAAGAATCATTTTATCTCCTGCCTGCTTTCTTATTTCTCCAGGGGTTAAATCTCCTGAAGGTTTCGGTGTACAGGCATCTGCCACATCAATACCGCATTCTGCAACAATTCCTATCATATTATTCAGCAATCCATCAAGATGGGCAGAAACTGTTTTATCTGCTTTATGCAATAAGTCTGCAATATTCTTATAATGTTTATAACTGTATTTTTTGAAAATGGGCGATGGTTGGACATCACCGGATAGATTATCGCTGAATAATATGTGAGGAGCCGGAGAACTGCAGTATAGTTTTACAAGTTCAAGATGCTTACTATTATATGTATTTATGTATTTTCCCATTAATTCAGGTTCGTCATACAATGCGTAGATAGTATTTTCAACCCCCATATAATATGACATAAGTGAACCAAGTCCTGTATATGCTATTCCTGGAAAGCCAAGACCGATATCACCCCCAACTTTTTCAATTGTTTCCCAGTTCTTGTATTTGGGTTTGAATTTTTTTCTTTCTACAGCATATAAAAGGATTTTTAAATCATTTATATTTTCAACTATATATTTGGTAATATCCCATGAATAGCTAAAAGGACTCCATTTTCTTTCCATACGGATTTCACCTATAGGTGTTCTATATACTTCAACTGCAATATCACCTTTTAGTTCCTTTTCTCTTACAACCCCATCCTCATAATACTCTTCATGAAGACTACCAACTTCAATATACCATCCGGCTTTAACTTCTCTGTGAAGGTTTGCTATTCCTTCCGTACAGTTCGACACCTTAAATAGGTCCCATTTCTCACCACTTTCAGCCCTATACCAATGTCCAAGGTCAGCAAACCAAGGTACTCTATCAGGTGTCTCACCTTTAAGTACTTTTATAAGACGCTCTCTTTCAATCATTTCTCCCTCCTGTTGGCTTAATATTTAAACTAGCATACTATATTAGAAATAATAACATTATTTATTAAAGAAAGGGTCGCAAGGCCTTCCATAGAGACATTCTTACTAATACTAATATTATAATCTACAATAATATAAATTTGTTTACATTTATATGTAAAATTTATAGGTGCGTATTAGTCAATAAAATTCTCCAATAAGTACTAGCAGTTCCTGAACAATCATATCACCAGCTTCAGCCACCAAAATACTTCTTATATGATCAATAGAGCATGTTATGTACATATTATAACTGCATCTATTAAAAAAACTATAGTTTTAATTATCTGTATATCTACATTCTATATATTCTTCATTTTCCAAACCTACTTTATTTTCTCCATATCATACGGTGTCTCCTGATATACATAATAATTCAGCCAATTTGAGAATAACAGACTTGCATGCCCTCTCCATTTTACCAAAGGTGGTTTTTCAGGGTCACCACCTGGAAAGTAATTTTCAGGCACATTTATACAAAGTCCCTTTTCTACATCTCTGTCATATTCTGTTTTTAGAGTAAGAGGGTCATATTCTGAATGGCCTGTTACAAAAACCTGCCTGCCGTTTTTTGAAGCTATAATGTAAACTCCTGCCTTATCAGACTCAGCCATGATTTCCAATTCAGACTTCTTTTCAATATCTTCTCGCCTTACCTCTGTATATCTTGAATGAGGAGCATAGAATTCATCATCAAAACCTCTCATAAGCTTTTGATTTTTAACACGAACCTGATGAGAGAAAACGCCGAATTTTTTCATATCAAGAGGATACTTGGGTATGCCATAATGATGATATAGAGCTGCCTGAGCACCCCAGCATATATGGAATGTAGAAAATACATTGTATATACTCCAATCCATAATACCCTTTAGCTCATCCCAGTAATCTACATCCTCAAAATCAAGAAGCTCCACCGGTGCTCCTGTAATAATCATTCCATCATACTTTCTATTTTTTATCTCATCAAAAGTATTATAGAACCTTATAAGATGCTCACGCGGCGTATTTTTTGACACATGGCTTTTGGGATGAAGAAGGGTTACATCAACCTGAAGTGGAGAATTCCCCAATAGCCGCAATATTTGAGTTTCTGTAACAATCTTGGTAGGCATAAGGTTCAAAACAACTATGTTTAAAGGCCTTATATCCTGATGTAAGGCCCTGTCTTCATGCATAATAAAAATATTTTCATTGCTTAACACTTCAGCAGCAGGAAGGTGATTTGGTATTTTAATTGGCATAAACCGCTCCTTTCTTAAAGTATGGGGACACTTCTCTCTTGAGCAAAGAGTATTTCTTTTACATTGAGGGATGTCCCTTTTTGTTTCTAAGTTAATTTTCTTTAAATAAATCGGTTGACAAATATCTTTCTCCTGTATCAGGCAAAATTACAACAATTGTTTTTCCTTTGTTCTCATCTCTTTTTGCAATTTCGGAAGCTGCATAAACTGCCGCACCAGAAGATATACCAACAAGCAGCCCTTCTGTTTTTGCAAGGTTCCTTGTTGTTTCAAAAGCTTCTTCATTTTTCACTTTGAAAACCTCATCAACAATTTTTACATTTAGTACATCCGGTATAAAACCTGCACCTATTCCCTGAAGTTTATGGGGTCCCGGTTTACCGCCTGAAATTACCGCAGAATCATATGGCTCAACTGCAACTATATTAATATCTGGATTTTTCTGTTTCAGGACTTCCCCGGTACCTGTCAGTGTACCTCCCGTACCTACTCCGGCAACAAATATATCCACATGTCCATCAGTATCCCTCCATATTTCTTCAGCTGTAGTTTTTCTATGGATTTCAGGATTGGATGGATTGCTGAACTGAAGGGGTATAAAAGATCCCGGTATGCTTTCAGCCAGCTCCTGTGCCCTCTTTATAGAACCTTTCATCCCTTCTGTACCAGGAGTTAAAACAAGTTCTGCGCCAAGGGCTTTTAAGAGGCTCCTGCGCTCCGAGCTCATGGTTTCAGGCATGGTCAATATAAGCCTGTATCCTTTGGAAGCAGCTACAAGAGCAAGACCAATACCGGTATTACCACTTGTAGGCTCAATTATAGTTGAACCCTTGCTAATTAGTCCTTTTTTTTCTGCATCCTCAATCATGGCAAAACCAATTCTATCTTTTACACTTCCACCCGGGTTAAAATACTCAAGTTTGGCAAGTAATCTTGCATTTAATCCATTAACACTGCTGTAGTTTCCCAGTTCTAAAAGTGGTGTATTACCTATAAGGTCAGTTAACTTTTTGGCTATTTTTGACATATTATCATCCTCCGGAATATTTATTTAAATATAATACATATAACTATCAGCTGTTTCAGCTTTATATCCTTCTGCAAGTTGTTTTAATGTTATTTCGTCAACTACATGGTTAATACCGTCTCTTATTTTAGCCCATACATATTTCGTTATACATATATTTGAACGTTTGCACTTCCCTATCTTTCTTTTTTCGATTACACAATCTACTGGTGCCAGATCCCCCTCCAATGCTCTCAGAATTTCCCCTATTGTAATGTTCTTAGGTGGTCTTGCGAGGAAATAACCTCCATAGGAACCTCTTATGCTCTTTACCAGTCCGGCCTTCTTTAACACTGAAAACAATTGTTCAAGATACTTTTCAGGTATATTTTGCCTTTCGGCAATGCTTTTAACGGATATTGTTTCATCTGAATTTTCATCAGAATAGTTTAAAGCTATATCTACCATAGCTTTAATACCATATCTGCCTTTTGTAGAAATATTCAATACATCGGCTCCTTTCATTTCTGAGCAAGCTGATGGAAACCAAGCTGTTGAGGACTAAACTGTAGTGACAGACTTCTAGACTATCCCGCAAAGTAACTAAGATTATCTCTTAATAACTTATGACTGTGCTTTAGTAACTCTTACCGCAGTTCAACCAACCGGCTTAACTCACTTGTTGAATCAGCTCAGCGCCTTGCTTATAGCCTGTTCAATGTCATATATTAAATCATCCGCATCTTCTATTCCAACAGAAACCCTTATCATATCAGGTGTTACGCCAGCAGCTCTTTGTTCATCCTCAGACAGTTGAGCATGAGTAGTGCTCGCCGGATGAATAACCAGTGATTTGGCATCAGCTACATTAGCAAGATGAGAGAATATTTCAAGGCTATCAATAAATCTCTTGCATGCTTCTATATCACCTTTAAGACCAAATGTAAATATAGAGCCCACACCTTTGAGAAAGTATTTTTGTGCCAAATCATAATATTTGCTCTCTGAAAGGCCAGGATAATTCACCCAGGAAACCAGAGGATGATTCTTAAGATATTCTACAATTCTAACTGTATTTGACACATGCCTTTCAACCCTCAGTGAAAGTGTTTCAAGTCCCATAAGGAGCATGAATGAATTAAAAGGGCTCAAGCATGCACCCGTATCCCTAAGCAGCTGTACTCTGGCTTTTGCAATATATGCTGAAGAACCAAATGTCTCTGTATAACTTATACCATGATAACCCGGATCTGGCTGGGTAAGTCCTGAGAATTTATTTCCTTTTGTCCAGTCAAACTTCCCTGAGTCAACAATCACTCCTCCAATAGAGGTTCCATGCCCTCCTATGAATTTCGTTGCCGAATGTATTACTACATCAGCACCATATTCCATGGGCCTTATTAAATATGGCGTACCGAATGTATTATCCACTATAAGGGGAATTCCATTATCATGGGCTATTTGGGCTACAACTTCTATATCTATGAGATTAATGCCCGGGTTGCCTATAGTTTCTATGTATAGCGCTTTAGTGTTTTCACATATTGCCTTTCTAAAATTTTCAGGATCATCAGGATTCACAAATGTTGTTTTTATACCGAATTTGCTCAATGTTGATGAAAAAAGGTTATAGGTACCTCCATATAATGTGCTGGCTGAAACAATCCCATCTCCTGCTTCAGTAATATTTAAAATTGCATACATTACAGCTGCTGACCCCGATGCAACACCAAGCGCTCCTATTCCACCTTCAAGAGCTGCAATTCTCTTTTCAAACACATCAGTTGTAGGATTCATAATCCTTGTATATATGTTTCCTTCTTCTTCCAAAGAAAACAACCGGGCTGCATGGTCTGAATTGTCGAAGACATAAGATGTTGTTTGATAAATAGGAACAGCCCTTGAACCAGTTGCGGGATCAGGCTTTTGACCTGCATGAACCTGTAATGTATCAAATTTTAATTTTCTTTCATCCATTAATTTTGCCCCCTTCTAATTATTGCTTACCATATAATCATACTCATCTACCAACTGTTTAAGAGTAGTTGAATTTACTATATGATTAATTTCCTCATTTATTTTTCTCCACAGATTTTTATTTAAGTATCTATCCATCTTACCTTGATTATCCTGCTTATTGTGCATACCGCTCACACCACAATAATTATCTTGTTCAGGAACTATTGACAAATCACCCTCAAGAGTTCTCAGAATATCACCAACTGTAATATTCTCAGTGTTATCTGACATCACATAACCTCCCTGAGCACCTTTAACACTTTGAACCAACCCTCCTTTTTTTAATATTGAAAATACCTGTTCCAGGTATTTTACCGAAACATTCTGCCTTTCAGCTATACTGACTAGAGTTACACACCCTTCTCTAGAATTGATAGCAAGGTCTACCATAGCCCTCAAACCATATCTTCCTTTTGTTGATATCTTCATTTTAAGCTCCATTCCTGCAGCATGTGATATGACCAATTCCTAGTATTCCTATATGAATTGTTACTATAATAGTATATCTGCTTTCTCTTGTCAATATTTTTATGAGAAATATTATGATTATTCTTTGATAATGCCATATTGAAATTTTTATGAGAAATATATTCAGATTTCTGTGAAATATATTAAGATTAGAAAAAGTATAATATATTTTGGTCCTTTTGCACTTTTTTACCACTCTGATGTAACATTATTATTTCCTTCTTATTGGTTTATTATTACATTTGTTTGAATTGCATAGAATATTGCATAGAATATGATATAAATGTGATATAATTGTAAACTAGATTGTAAACTAGGAGGTAGATTATATTGAAAAAGTTTATTTTATTTACAATAAGCGCAGTTTTATCATTATCTTTGTTATTTACTGCCTGCGGAAAGGGAAAAGACCTTCAAAACGACAATGACGGCACAATTACCGGTACTGGCAACACACAAACAGATGAAAATAGTAAAGGCAGTAGTAATGAGGATTTAAAAGTATCCGATTTCTTTCCATTTACAAAGGATATGCATATGAAATATAAAGGTATAGGAAACGAGTATGCTGAGTTTGAGACATATGTGGAATTTATAAGAGATAACCTTATGCAGGTCAGGAATATAAACCCTGGTACATCCCTGGCAATTGTATATGAGCTAAAAGACGGTGAATTGAGAAAAATATTCAACAAAGGTGAAGTCTATTACAGATATGATTATACAGCTTCAGCAGGCGAAAAGGAAGTTCTTTTAAAAGAACCAATTAAAGAAGGCACATCCTGGACTCTTAAGGATGGTATTAAAAGAAGCATTACTGCGATAGATAAGAAAATTGAAACTCCGGCCGGTGAATATCCAGCTCTTGAGGTTACAACCGAAGAAGCTAATTCTGTAACTACAGACTATTATGTTAAAAATTTAGGTCATGTAAAAAAAGTTTATAAATCAAAAGATAGCGACTTTACTGTAATCAGCGAACTGGAAAAGGCGGAAAGCGGTGTGCCATATAAAGAAAGAATAATTTTCTACTATCCTGATTTTAATAAAGATAAATTGGCTTATGTCGAGAAAGAAATAGAGTTGTTTACCAATACTGATATGAAAGACGTATTTAAAAAAGAGTTCAGGAATATACCTAAAAATAGCAGTTTATCAAAAGTTATATCAGAGAATACAAGGATTCTGAAGATTGTACTTAATTCACCATCATCCAACGATGTTAACCAATCTGTAATAGCAGATTTTTCTTCTCAACTGGTTACTGAAATGAACGCGGGTACTTCTTTAGAATCAATGATCCTAAGTAGTATCACAAACACTTTCGGCAACTACTATCAAACGCAAAAAGTCGGGATAACGCTGGATGGAAAGCCATATGAATCGGGGCATGTGCTAATGAAACAAGATGAATATTTCACCGTTGATACAAAAAACACTTATGAATATAAGTGATGAATATACATCTAAATCAAAAGCTTCTTCTTTCTCTGGGTCATTTCATCCACACGATTAATATAGTCATCAAGGTTTTTAACATTGAAAGCCCTTTCCAGTCTGTTTTCGTTAGGATAGAACACCTTTGTTACAGCCCCTGCTCCAAAAGCAATAATGGTCTGCTTCTCTTCCATAATCTGAATATTATATATACTTTCCAGTCCTGGCTTGCAATAACCTACATTTTCCAGATTTCCTGCAATGTTCTTCTGACGGTAGAGATAATATGGATACATACCCATTGATATAGCATATTGGTACGCCATATCAGTCATGGTTTTTGCCATTTCATCATTGATCAGATTAAGGCTTTTGAGTTCAAGATTTTCGGAACTATCCAGTTCTTCCTTTAATTTTGATGCTTTTTTGACTGCTAATGCATGTACCGTTAAATTTTCCGGATTCATACTATTGATTTTTTTAAGCGTATTTTCAAACATGGCAACATTTTCACCAGGTAAACCTACAATAATATCCATATTGATATTATCAAAACCTGTTTCCCTGGCGATATAAAAAGCTTTTTCAAGTTCTTCAGGAGTATGACTGCGCCCTATAGCATTAAGCGTTTCAATATTCATTGTCTGCGGATTTATGCTTATCCTGCTTACCCGGCTGTCTTTTATAACCAGCAATTTTTCTTTATCAATTGTATCCGGTCTCCCCGCCTCAAGCGTATACTCTTCAAGGTATTTCAAGTCCAACGTTTGCTCAATAAACCTGAGCAGACTTTCCAGCTGCTGTGCATTAATGGATGTAGGTGTTCCACCGCCGATATATATAGTTTGTATTTTCAATCCCCTTGTTCTTAATATATCATCATTTATAATTTTTATCTCTCTCTTCAGTGACTCCAAATACTTATCAACCAAGTGAGCATTTTTATTAATGCAATTAGAGGTAAAAGAGCAATATAGGCATCGGGTTTTACAGAAAGGTATACCAATATATAAACTGACCATATCTTTCATATTGCGTTCCAATATTTTTCTTTCGGCTTTAGCAACACTATATGCAAGGGAAGCCTTCTGGGGTGACACCATATACCAGCTTTCCATTTTCTCAAGGATTTCTTCCTGCTTCATTCCTTCTTCCATCATTTCATAAGGTATTTTAGCTGGGCGTACACCTGTTAGCATCCCCCAGGGCATTTTCCGGCCTGTATATTCGGATAAGGCAATATAAACCTTGCGTGTTAATTCCTTATGTTGAGCTAATTTCTTATATTTGGTTAATTCCTCATATTGGGATAATTCATTGTGATGGATTAATTCCTCATTAGTTGGTTTAAATGACCCTGGATCAGGAATCTTCACACAAAAATTTCCACCTTTAATCACTGTTCCAGGATAAATATAATCACTATCAATATTCATTATATCATTGATATAAATATCTGATTCTTCGCCAGTCTCCAGCAATCTAATTTCATCATTGCTGAAAAACAACCTGATAACATTGTATATATCATACCAAAGGGTTTTTTCATCTAGCTTTACAAAGATCATAATCCCATTCCTCCAAGAAAATTCGTTTTGCTCATGACTTAAGCAATGATGCGAATTTTCTTATTCGCTAAAAAAACGGATTGTTTTTTCTTTCATATCCGATCGTAGTTGCAGTCCCATGGCCTGGATAAACCATAATTTTATCATCCAGCTTCATTAACTTCTCTCTAATAGAATTCATCAGATCATCAGAGTCTCCATTTCCCAGATCGGTTCTTCCTATTGACATTCTAAATAATGTATCACCTGTAAAAACCTTATCATCAACTTTTATGCATATTCCTCCCGGTGTGTGCCCCGGAGTATGTATAATCTCAAGCTCCAATCCCCCCACACTAATAATATCACCATCTTTCAATAATACATCTGCGGAATTGAAAGTTTTGACTATACCAAAAAGATTGGATCCGTTCCGCCACAAATCTGAAAGTGAATCTGCATCTTCTTCATGAATAAGTACTTCGACACCAAGCTTGTACCTGATTTCATCCATGGATATAATGTGATCCACATGTGCATGTGTAAGTATTATATACTTTATTTTCAATCCTAATTGCTCAACCACATCCAAAATGTCCTGTGACTTTGCTCCGGGGTCTATGATAATTCCTTCACCATTATCGCCCAGTATATAACAATTAGATGCCAGCATTCCTGTAGGTAATCTTTTAAAAACCATTTTCCCGACTCCTTAATAGTTCCTCTAGTATATATTCAATTATTTATCCCGTTTTTTATCTACTTGTATACTCCTATATTTATACAAGCATTTTCCAAGATCAAAAATCTTTCTTGCTCTCCAGGAGCAATGTTACCGGGCCATCGTTAAGTAATTCTACATTCATTTCAGCCTGGAATTTTCCGGTCTGAACCTTAATATCATAATTATCGCAACAGTATTTCACAAACTTTTCATAGAGGCTCTCAGCTCTTTCGGGCTTCGCAGCCATATCATAACTTGGTCTTCTGCCTTTTCTGCAATCACCATATAAGGTAAATTGGGATACTACCAGAAGTTCTCCTTTAATATCCAACAAAGACAGGTTCATCTTATCATCAATATCATTAAATACCCTCAGGTTAACAATCTTACCGGCCAGATATTCTATATCTTTTTCATCATCTTCATTTCCTATTCCAAGGAAAACAAGTAACCCTTTTTTTATTTCACCAATTAATATATTCTTAACTTTAACATTAGCCTGGGTAACCCTTTGCACAACTGCTCTCACTTAATAAATTCTCCTTTCAGTTCTTATATAATACTGAAAATGTACTATATATTTAATATTTACCTGGCAACAAAGAACTATCCCTACTTGCATTTTACCCGCCGGCAAGCAAGAAGCATCCCCATTTGCTGGGTACACTACCTTGTCACCTCAAATACTCCTTCTATTTTTCTTAGTTTTCGCAATATTTTGTTCAATTGCTCTGTATCAGTTATCTCAAGAGTGAGAGTCATAATTGCGGTCTGATCCCTTGTTGTTCTGGCATTAATACCCTTCAGAGGGATTTTTGCATCACTGATAGTATTAGTTATATCCATTAAAAGGCTCGACCTGTCATTAGCCATAAGATTAATATCTGCCTTATAGGCAGCATTGGAACCCGTATACCAGCTAACCTCTATCAATCTTTCCTCATCGCCGGGATTATTTTTCACATTAATACAATCACTTCTATGGACCGATACTCCCCTTCCTCTTGTTATATAACCGATTATATTATCCCCAGGTACAGGGTTGCAGCATCTGGAGAGTCTTACAAGGCAATTATCTATTCCCTTTACAATAACTCCATTTACAGGTGCATTTTTTTTCTTTCTATCTGATTTTTGCAAAGCTCCTTCTAGAATATTCTGTTCGAATTCCTCTGCCTTTAATGTCTTTTTATATTCTTCCTTTAATCTGGATACTATCCTGTTTGGCGTAATAGCTCCATAGCCTATGGCGGCATATAAGTCATCAGTATTGTTAAATGTATATTTTTTTAGTACCAGCTCCAGCCATTCTGGCTTAAAAAGCTGACTGTGGGTAAGTCCATGCTTTTTCAGTTCTTTTTCTATTAATTCTTTACCACGTACAATATTCTCTTCTCTTTTCTCTTTTTTAAACCATTGTTTTATTTTGCTTTTGGCTTGCGAGCTTTTTACTATTTTAAGCCAATCACGACTTGGCCCGCCAGAGTTTGACGAAGTCAATATTTCAATAATCTCACCATTGTTAAGTTTGTATTCAAGTGGCATGATCCTTCCATTTACTCTTGCTCCCACCATTTTATTGCCAATAGCACTGTGAATTGCATAAGCAAAATCAATTGGTGTAGATCCTTTAGGCAGATTGATAACATCACCCTTTGGTGTAAAAACAAATACTTCGTCGTTAAACAGATCTATCTTGAAGTTCTCCATAAACTCCCTGGCATCCGGCATTTCCTTCTGCCATTCAAGCAGTTGTCTAACCCACGTAAGCTTATCGTCAAGACTGCTTTTATCCTTAACACCCTCCTTATATTTCCAGTGTGCTGCAATCCCAACTTCGGCCACCCTATGCATTTCCCAGGTTCTTATTTGTACTTCAAAGGGCTGCCCCTGAAAACCTATTACTGTAGTATGAAGAGATTGATACATATTAGGTTTAGGCATTGCAATATAGTCTTTAAACCTTCCCGGAATAGGCTTGTACAACTCATGTACCATTCCCAAAACAGCATAACAGTCCTTTACTGAATCAACTATCAAACGTACTGCAAAAAGGTCATAGATTTGATCCAGAGTTCTGTTTTGCTCTTTCATCTTCCTGTAGATACTGTAAAAATGCTTGGGTCTCCCGTCGATTTGAGCTTTAATGCCAAGCTCTTCTGTCTTAATCTTCAAAGTATTAATTATTTGAGTTATAAAGGCTTCTCTTTCTTTCCTTTTCGTTGCTATCTTGTCAACAAGCTCATAATAACCTTTTGGATCAATATACCTAAGGCAGGTATCTTCCAGCTCCCATTTAATTTTGGATATACCAAGCCTATGGGCAATAGGTGAGTAAATTTCAAGGGTTTCTCTGGCTTTCTCTAACTGTTTTTCCGGGGGGAGATACTTTAGAGTACGCATATTATGAAGCCTGTCAGCCAGCTTTATCATAATAACACGGATATCATTAGCCATGGCCAGAAACATTTTCCTTAGGTTCTCAACCTGCTGCTCTTCTTTTGTACTATACGGAATCTTGCCCAACTTTGTAACTCCATCAACAAGAGCAGCAACTTCCTTCCCGAAATCAACTTTCAACTGTTCCAGTGTGTAGGTAGTATCTTCAGCAGTATCATGTAAAAGTGCCGCTATTATCGATGTACAGTCTAACTCCAGCTCGGCCAGGATAAAAGCAACTTCAACGGGGTGTGTAATATAAGGCTCTCCAGATACCCTTTGCTGTCCTTTATGAGCATTTCGGGAAAGAATATACGCTTTCCTTAATGTCTGTATGTCACAGTTTGTATCATATAGCTTTATTCTCTCAACCAAGCGGTTAAAACTAATGGACATCAATATTCCCCCATACGTATTGGGTTTGCTTATTATTATTTTACTAGTATTCTTTTCTGCAGTTTCATTTGCAATTTCATCCATATATTATTACCCATTATCATGTATTACTCAATCTGGTACATTAACTTGTGCTTGCTTTGGGGAAGCCCATTCAGAAATTTATCAATTTCTTTTAACCTATTTTCACCAATGATTCAACTTTATAATTTTTTAATCTATCCCTGCCATTTAAGAATGACAACTCTATAAAATAAACCAAGCCTACAACTTCTCCACCCAACTTCTCAACAAGTTTAATATTTGATTCTGCTGTACCTCCGGTTGCCAGCAAATCATCCACTATAACAACCTTATCCCCGGGTTTTACAGCATCTTCATGCATCTCCAGTATATCAGTACCATACTCCAACTCATATTCAACACTTATAGTTTTATAAGGTAATTTGCCTTTTTTCCGTATTGGCACAAATCCTTTATCCAGCATATATGCTAAAGGTGCTCCAAAAATAAATCCTCTGGATTCCGGGCCTATTATTAAGTCGACCTCACCTAATTCAAGTATTTTCGCCCTCATTTCCTCCAAACACTGCCTCAATGCATCAGCATCCTGCAGAACAGGTGTAATATCAATAAAATCAATACCCGGTTTCGGGAAATCCATAACATGCCTGAGTTTAGATTCTAAATCCATATTAATTGTCCTCCTGTTTATTTTTTCAGTTTCATAAATACCATAAATAAATTATATACCTCAATAAAGAATGAAGCAAACAAAATAAAATTTATATCTATCTGTAGTATTGCATTATCAGTTGCGCTGTTCTATTCCCATTATACTCATTAATCTCAATATTAAATATCAAGTCCAATTTTATGCTGTTGCTGATACCACTGTACATTTTATCCAGCTCATTCTGTCCAAACCTGCTGATAATATAATTATCAAAAGCTTTTATATCACCAAAGTAAATACAATCAAGACAGTTGTTATTCTTTGTTGCAAGTCTTAGTTTCAGTACATTCTTATTTGCTCCGAGAACCATACCTCTGAATATTCGGATATCCTTCTCTGCAAACAGAGGTTTTGGGTTCCCCTTACCATATGGTTCAAGTATTGTTAAGTCCTCTGCTAAAGAAAGATTAATATACTCAAGAGGTATATGAGCATCAATGTATATCTTTGGAATCAAGTCATCGTCTGTAAGTGCAGTCAGCTTGTTCACCCGTTCTCTAAGAATATCCACATTTTCAACATCCAATGATAACCCGGCAGCCATGGGATGCCCTCCGAATTTTTCTAGTAAATCCTTACATTTTAGCAGTTCTTCAAACATATTATATTCTTCTATGGACCTGCCTGAACCCTTTACACCATGCTCACCATTAGTTAGGATTATGGTAGGTACATTATATCGTTCTCTAATTTTACCAGCTATTATGCCTACGATGCTTTCATGAATATCCGGTTCATATATAACAAAAACTTTATCATTTTTAATATTGGTATTTTCAATAATTTGGGAAACCTCTTCCACACCTTTCATAGTCATGTCTTTTCTTTCTGTATTAAGTTGATGAAGTTCCTCTGCTAAAGCATCAGCTTCTTCAGTATTACTTGTCAGCAGCAGCTTCAAACCCTTCAGTGCACAGTCGAGTCTTCCTGAAGCATTAATACATGGGCCTATTATAAACCCTAGATAATATACATTCAACTTTTTCCCTTCGATTCCTGTATGACGCATTAGTGCTCGAAGACCTATATTCTGTGTATTATTCAACATTTCAAGCCCATTTTTAACAAATATCCTGTTTTCACCAATCAAATCAACTACATCACATACAGTTGCTATTGCTACAAACTCAATCAAAGAATATGCTTCAGATTCCGGAATACCCATTTCACAATATAAAACCTGTATAAACTTAAAAGCAATGCCCGCTCCGCAAAGGTGCTTAAAAGGATAATTACAATCTATCTGTTTAGTATCAATAATAGCATCTGCATCTGGGGTCCTATAGACCCGGCTTCCCTTTTCATCTTCGATAAACGGTATTTCATGATGGTCTGTAATAACAACTGTCAATCCCAGCTCTTTAGCATATTCTATCTGTTCAATAGCTGAAATGCCGTTATCACATGTAATTATAGTATCTACGCCTTCGTTTTTAGCTTTTTCTATAATATTTTTATTAATTCCATATCCATCAAAAATTCGATGAGGTATATCATAATCTACTTTGGCACTACAACGAGATAGAGCTATGTAAAGCAAATATGTGCTTATAACTCCGTCCACATCAAAATCACCGACTATACGAATTTTTCTGTCTTGAGATATTTTATTTTTAATGATTGTTACAGCTTTTTGCATATCCTTCATTAACTTTGGGCTGTGTAATCTTTTAACATCGGACTTTATAAAGCTATTTGCGTTATCCAGGTCTGTAATTTTTCTGTTTACCAATATTTTGCACAATAATTCACTAACGCCCAAAGCTTTGGACATTTCGCAAAAATTGGCTTTTGGATTTTTCAACAGCCACCTTTCATTCTTAAGCATAAAATCACCTGTATCCTTTTTTAGATATAGTCATTCATTTGCAGCATAAATACCATTATAAAGTATTTGCATTTTTTATACAAATTAAATTCTGCGAGAGGGTGCATTTATTAAATATGATGAAATATTTATCAGGTGCTGTTGTTACGGCACCTGATAAATCGTAGAACACCCTTACTTAACTGCAGCTATACCCCACCATATTTGACCATATTCATTGTAAAATTCTATTTACTTACAAAAAGCCCAGTGACCTCATTAAAAATACCCAACCGAAAAGAGTTACCATAGAAAATAAAGTGGAAAAGATTACTATCTGAGCTGCAAGATCGCTGTCACTATCCATATCCTTGGCCATTACATAGCTGGAAACAGCTGTTGGACCGCCAAATAATACAATAAGCGGAGCCAGGTCAGTTCCTCTGTATCCCAAAAGTACCGCAATAAACAAAAATATTGCGGGCATGATTGCCAATCGTCCTACAACAGTTAGGAACAGCTCTTTTCTATTATTTTTTACTGTTTTCAATTGAAACTGTCCTCCAACAGCTAATAGCGCAAGTGGTGTAGCCAATGAAGCCAGGTCAAAAACAGGCTTCAATATAATGGAGGGTAATTCTGCAGGCATCAGTACATAGATAATACCTAACAAAGAACCGATAATAAGTGGATTTGTTGCAATTTTTTTAACAAGACTCCAGGAAAGTGGATTAACCTCTTTTCCATGGGAGAACCAACTCAAAACCATAACTGCCATAAAGTTATAAACAATAATAGAAAATGGTACCAGTGCAGCAGCCGATCCAATTTTATCTTCCCCAAACATGTTAATTACAATTGGAAGACCTAATATAATATAATTGCTGCGGAAAATACCCTGTATTATCGCTCCGCACTTTTTTCTATTATGGACAACTAATGGTATAAATGTCATAAGTACACCTACTGCAAATAAAATAGAAAGAACTACAAAAAGTATATATGGTCCTTTCAGAAAGCCCTGAATACCATATTGGGTAATATTCTTAAACAACAGACAAGGCAATGCCACCCGAAAACAGAATTTGTTGGCTATTGTTAAGAAGTTATCATTAAACAAGCCATAACGCTTAAATAGATAGCCTAGAACAACAATGGCAAAAGTAGGTGCAAGTGCATTAATTGTAAAAAAAAGACTCTCCAACTTTCTATCCCCCCCTTAGTTAAACATTTAATTTAACTTCATGCAATTGTTTCTTATTTTTCTTTCAGACAATTTTATGAGTACAACTTTGCCCGGAGTTGAATTTAAAGCTCTAAGCAGCGTAACGTCAGCTCCTGTTAAATATTTCTGCACTTTAAAAATACACCCATAAGCTTTATTTTATTTGTAATATTCGGATATTAGAGTATCATAATAGTAAAGCATTGTAAAGAAACTTGGGTGCATTTTCTATATTTGAGGGAAAATATGGCAAGAAGCGATTTCCATGTATAATATTCACTTCAGCAACGGATTGTAGCGTTTAAGTCTACAGAAAAATTCTACCCGTCACATTTATCATCCATGTGTCTCGTATGTTGACAGCTTATGCATACGAGACACAACATTAATGTTGTGCATTATTAACACACATATAAATGAGTAATGCAGAGTGAATGTGTTAATAAGCACATGATTCAGGTGACGGTTCACGACATCCGTGTCGTGATTTACGAATTTTCTCTTGCCTTAAACACAACAATCCGTAAACTTTGTTCAAATTTTATACTCGGAAAATCGTTTGCTGCCATATTCTGTATCATAGGAAGAAAATGCACCCAAGAATCTTTGATTTCAATTGACACATAATATTGTAATAATATAAAATATTCTTTGTTGAAAAAAGTCAGTTTCGTTTATTTGAAAATATATTGATTTTAGTAATTTGAGGAAAGAGGATTTTTAATGGAAGCTTTAAGAAATAAAATAAATGATGAAGTATCAAGAAGAAAAACCTTTGCAATTATTTCTCACCCTGATGCCGGCAAAACTACTCTTACAGAAAAACTTCTTCTTTATGGAGGAGCAATAAGGCTGGCAGGTACGGTAAAAGCCAGAAAAGCAAACAAATATGCTGCATCTGATTGGATGGAAATTGAGAAGCAAAGAGGAATTTCAGTAACATCAAGTGTGTTGCAGTTCAAGTATAATAATTCTTGTATCAATTTACTGGATACACCCGGGCACCAGGATTTCAGTGAAGATACCTACAGGACGCTTATGGCTGCAGACAGTGCTGTAATGTTGATAGATGGTGCAAAAGGTGTTGAACCTCAGACAATAAAATTGTTCCATGTATGCAGAATGAGGGGAATACCTATATTCACATTTGTAAATAAAATGGATAGAGCAAGCAAAGACCCTCTTGAGCTTATGGAAGAAATTGAGAATGTACTTGGCATACGTTCTTATCCTATGAATTGGCCTATAGGGATTCACGGAGATTTCAAAGGTGTTTACAATAGACAATTGACTCAGATAGAACTTTTTTCAGGGGGAAAGCATGGTCAGTCAACAGTAGTTTCTACAAAAGGGAAAGTGGATGATCACATTTTTGCTCAACTGCTGGGTGATTACCACTATAACAGGCTTTGTGATGAAATTGCTCTTCTTGATGAAGCAGGTGACAAATTTGATAAAAAGAAGTTTTTAAAAGGTGAGATTACTCCCATGTTTTTTGGAAGTGCTATGACCAATTTTGGTGTACAACCTTTTCTTGAAGACTTCCTCCAATTGGCCCCATCACCTGGTATACGTGCATCAAATTCGGGTGATGTTTTCCCCGAAAACGAAAAGTTTACGGGTTTCATTTTCAAAATACAGGCAAATATGAATCCTGCTCATAGAGATAGAATAGCTTTTTTCAGGATATGTTCGGGACGTTTTTCCCGTGGAATGTCTGTTTTTCATGTACAGGAAGGCAAAGAGGTAAAGCTGGCTCAACCACAACAATTTATGGCCCAGGAACGTACAATTGTTGAAGAAGCATACGCAGGAGATATTATTGGTGTTTTCGATCCTGGTATTTTCAGAATAGGAGATACTCTCTCAGAAGGAGATTCCAAATTGAAATTTGAAGACATACCTATTTTCCCTGCTGAACATTTTGCAAGAGTTATGGCAGCTGATTCCATGAAACGTAAACAGTTTGTAAAGGGAATAAATCAACTTTCAGAAGAAGGTGCTATTCAAGTGTTCAAGCAGCCCGATATTGGTGTTGAAGAATTAATTATAGGTGCTGTAGGGGAACTGCAGTTTGATGTGCTTGAACATAGACTCAGAAATGAATATGGCGTAGATATTAGAATACAGAGACTTTCATTAAAATATGCAAGATGGATTGAAAATAATATAGATGACCCGTATAAGCTTAATCTTACAAGCTCAACGATGGTTGTAGAAGATAAATTAGGAAGGCTTGTACTTCTTTTTGAGAATGAATGGTCTATAAATTGGGCTAAGGAACGTAATAAAAACCTGATACTGAAAGATATTGCGTAAACTGCTGAAATTACCGAAGCTGCCGGGGTTGTGCTGGGTACAGCCCTCGGTAAAGGCAGCGGTGGATGCAACGGGGACAGTCCCCATTGCAACACCGCCATTTCGCCCAGTGCATCGGGAATCGTCCCCGTTTATCTCATATTTATCTCATATTTATCTCATATTTGTCTAGTATTTCTTGACTTACCTGCTTATTGACTTATTAACTTATTAACTTATTAACTGCCTAACTTACTTACTGACTGTCTTGCTTACTCACTTGCTTACTCACTTACTCGCTCACTTAACTGCTTACCGACTTACAATTGTTTTTAAAACCTTAGCATCTTTTAAAAACTGCTCTGGAGTATCATCTTTTACAAATTCGAGCATGCAATACCTGTCACCCTCCAGATTATTTATAACTTGCATATATTTGGACCACTCGTTAATTCCATCTTCCAGGGGTTTTTTACTACCGGATTCCCAATAATAGGCATGGATATTGCTTAACCACGGCAGTATTTTATTCAACCCTTCCAGACGCTGTTCTGCATCCAGGTTTACAGGAGGCTGCCAGTAAGAATACATATTACTGTGGTTGATACTCTTCAATAGTTTAAAAGCGGACTCATTAGTATCAGTAAGGGTATTCGCATGATATTCAAAAGCTACTTTAATACCTTCTTTCAGTGCCATAT
>Ga0116194_1000988_pt1 | contig 19467 bp, 4 predicted proteins | sample AD_SCU001_MetaG_FD_89887 | JGI IMG/M metagenome (GOLD analysis project Ga0116194, IMG submission 89887) | Active sludge microbial communities of municipal wastewater-treating anaerobic digesters from China - AD_SCU001_MetaG | ecosystem: Engineered > Bioreactor > Anaerobic > Digestate | place...
CCGACCAGGAGGAGGTCCACCGGCAGCGGCGGGACTACTTCCGCCGGCTCGTCGTGGCGAACCGCGACCTCTGGCGCCACGAGTACGACTGGTACGTCACGATGGGGTGGATCAAGGAAGAGTGAAGCGATAGCGGCGGGGCGGCCCGGTGCCGTCCAGGGTTCTTCTTTTTTGTCGCAGGGGGTACCGGGAGGACTGGATCCTCCGTGCAGCATGAAAGAAGGGGTTTCGCCGGCAGAGGGCACCGGAACCGGCAGGCAGCGCGCGCAGGTGGGGGGAGAGTGGGGCCGGCCTGACCGTTCGGCGGGGCACCCCTGGTGTCTTCCTTCGAGCGAAAAGTCATTTCTTGAGGGCGATTTAAAGGAAACTAATTTTTCGCCCCCATGACGAAAGAGAAATGTTTTTCCTTGCCTGGAGATCAGTATCGTTCATAGTCTGATAGCCGATCCGGCGTCCTGAGATACTGGCTTATCCAAACGAGAAGCGTTCACCGACCGCTACCGATAATACCCGGCACATACCCCGCCTCGCCATTGCCTGCTTCACCAATTCCCCCTCTCGTCCTTTCGGCAAGCAGGAGCTCATTGACCGGGTCGGCATCGCGGATACGTGGTCGTGATGATGAAGCGGATATTCTCTCTCGTGGTTGTTTTAGTAGTGGTTGGATTTGTAGCGTCAGTTCTTGCCGTAGAACTATGTGAGGGACAGACCATCACATCTACTAGTTCCCTTGTGCCGGTTTCTGAACGTGAAAACAATTTCACCCCAGTACTTACCAGTGCCAATGCAACATCTGCCCATGATATCGAAGGAAACAGCCCATTGGGTTCAGGGAATGCCCCTGAATCGGTTGGAACCAAGCAGATACCCACCCTGGCCTCAGGAACATATGACAATGGTTCACGGTCATCGGGCGCACCAGAATCTGATGGAGTTGCTACAACGGTACCGACATCCAGTGGGACAGATCCGCAACTTCAATCGCCAAACAACGCCACTACGACTCAGCATGTAGAGGCAAGTTCCTTTGAAGAAGAACTTCTACTGTGCCCCGTCACGGTTGACCTCCCATTTCCAGATATTCAACCGTGGCGAATATCTTCAACGAACGTCAAGGTTGAAGACCTGATGAACAGTGGCTTTTCTGGAAAGTATCTTATAGGATATTGTCCGGATAGAGGGCAAAATATCCTCTGCGAGTTCGCTTCACTGGACAATTCTCTATCTCATGTTAGATATTTCAGCACCTATAGTGATCTGATAACACACCTTCTAATGTTAGAAAGGGTCTCACCAGAGGAGACGATTTACTGTCTCAAAATTACCGAGACTGCAAGCTCGCCAGTTGACAGCAATGGAATGAACTTGGCTGCCGAATCACTTGATCAGGTCAACGAGATTTCTGAAAATACCCTGAAATACTTCGAGGCGGAGGACTATGCATACACGTACCTCGGAAAAGAAGAATTTGACTGCGGCGATATTCGCTGGCCATATCCGGGAATTGTAAAAAATTTACCCTATGTTTCTGATACTGCCCAAATAATCTCATTTAATGAGGCGGGCTACTTTTTTATCGGTGAAGGAGGTCAGGTATGCATACTGGATTACTCATCACATTCAGCTAGCAATGTTACACCATTCCGATATGATCCTTCGGGATTTGATTGGGGAGGAAGTGGATATGGAGGACCTGTTGATACTCCACTCTTCTCGTTCCAGAAAAATGGAAAACTCTATTTGGCTTTTTCCTATGATTCTGGCATGGCAGGGAGTAAAAATTCCCCGTATAATTCCGTCGACATAGCATTTGTCACAGATTATCCGGATTTCTCCGAATACTACAGATGTTATATTGATATACATCCACATCCAGAAGAATCCCAGACGAGCATATCAGTCACTGGGTCTGAAGATGGCGTTATTGCGTATTCATCGTATGACGGGAGAAATTATATTTATAAGATAGATCGTGACGAGATCATCAGTGCTGTTGGGAGTTCTGAAAATATCAAGATAGATCCCTTACTTGGAACAGACATCTATGTAAGTAATTGGGGTTACGGTTTTCATAAGATCTATGACGATATTTACTACTTTACAAGTTATGAGTCTGGACAGTGGTACTTTTACTATATAGATTTATCTACTGGGGCATGGGAACGGTTTGAAATTGGAAATCATGATTTAGTCCCACGCTATATTATACAGGACGGTGATACGCTTTGGGGCTATGGATTTAGATCCTATTCGACAGGTTCATATGGTGTATATTATAGTCAATACTATCTCACAAAATTCATTATCGATACTTCAAAAATTGATTTTGATCCGTCAACAACGGAATTTCCAATAACAAAATGTCAGGAGTACCTCTACCATACTTCAGGATACATGAGTAACTCCTACTACGATCAGTATCTCGACTTCGACAATGACCGAGTCTACTTCTGTACTTATACATACTCAGATGCCAGCATTACTCTCACAAAAGTCGTTAGTCTCGATGTATCAGGTGACAGTCTCCAAGAAGAGTTTGTCGATTATCCTAACATTGTAACAGCACGTGGCCAATACTGGGATATAAGAGCAGATGAGACTCTGTACCCCTCAAGTGGCTTAAAGTCATTTGTTGGCAGGTACATCTTTGATAAAGCATCAGGCACTGTGATAGCGCTCGACACTGAAACTCTGAAGGGCCTCGGCCTTGGTGATAATTCTAATTACTATATCGTTGAGCATTCTGATGATGAATTTGTATTACTAACGAATTATTACCAATATAATACTGAAAAGTTGACGTCGTATTTTGTAAAAGCCAAAAAGAAAGTGGATTTATCCCCACTAAAAATAGAGGATACTTCACCAAGAAGTATAACCAGTAATGGTAGGTCAAGTATAAGGATATCAGGGGAAGGATTCTGCGATGGCACTTCTGTATGGTTGCAGCACTCGGAAAACTCACAATATAAAATTCAATCAGAAGAAAGATTCGATTCACCATCCACAATCTCTGTAACGGTTGATTGCACCGGTGCCGTAGAGGGATACTGGAATCTCGTCGTTGAAAAACCCAGTGGTCAACGATGCATAAAAGAAGCCGCAATTCACATATCCCCACCTGCAGAGAACCTACAGAAAGAGGACCCCTCCATAACTGTCTACCTTCCCGGATTGCAGAACGCCTGGATCGATCCTTTGTCCGAGGATCGCCGGGAGATAGACATCCACTATCTCATCACACCAGCAGACTATGCCGGACCGGTAATTATGGAGATCTCCGATGACACCGGAGAGAAGGTTGGAGAGATCACGAAACCAGTGACCTCCGGAGGACAGGGCTATATCACATGGGACGGGAAGATCGACTCGGTGACAGTCAACCCAGCAAAGAATCCGTATATGGTGCGTCTCCGGATCGGGAGCGGCACGGATCCGGCTCTGACCGATGCGGTCTCGGAGTCCTGGGAGGTCTTCGTGGGCCGCCCGGTAATCTTTGTGCATGGGATCCTCTCCCTTGCGAAAGATATTGAGAATAGCGAGGGGTTCCAGGCCTTTTCCGAGGATCACTACGCAATAGCCGTGGAGTACGCAGACAACATCCCCAATACCATCTTCGGAAATATCCCTCAATTCGCGAGACGCCTCGAACGGAACATCACACAGATCAAAGGGGAGACAAGAGCAGAAAAAGTTGATATTGTCGCCCATAGTATGGGAGGGCTAGTATCGAGGTATTACATCGAAAAACTGGGTGGACGCGGTGACGTAGGGAAGTTGATAATGGTTCAGACCCCAAACCACGGGAGTGAGTGGGCTGATTTAAGAGCATTAATCGGCTATGCAGGCGATATTAAAAAGGCCTATACGCTCGTCACCACGTTCGGGCTGACCACCGTGGTCGATGTGGTTGCAGATGAACTGATACCCTCAACATATAATTATGCAGTTGAATTCGGCCTTGACCGGTATGATACTACAGCGGCAGGCCAGATGGCTCCTTATCATCAATTTATCGTCGACCTGAATGGAAATGAGCGCCCATATTCCTCTGATCTCTACATGAGTCAAGGATTGGTCACAGATAAGATCCAGGACCCTTCAGGATACGTTGTTATAGCATCCCAGAACCTCTTCACGCCCTCACACTACTTCGTAACTATACCTAATCCCCTGACTGGAAACATACTATATAGTAAAAGGTTTCCAAGTGTAACAAACAAAGGAGATTCTGTTGTTTCCTACAACAGTGCCAAGCTGACTGTGGCACCTCTCGTCGGAATTGACGGAGGCCACCTCGATCCGTGGGGAAAACAGCAGGTTATGGCTTATCTCACCGAGTTCCTTAGTACTACGGATGATTCTCTGGAATCTATCGCAGAAATCTACTCCGATAACTGGCTGACTTCCTCAGAGCAGTCGGGAGAAACCGAGGCGAATATGAGTTCAGAGATCGGGTTCTGGAGCGACTGGGTCATCACGAATGTCTCCCAGTCGGAGGATCTGAATCTGACGTTCACGATCGAACCATTTACCACCTCGGCACGATTCCTCTTCATCTGGGACGAGGGAACACTCTCGCTGTCGTTCACTGCGCCAAACGGAACCGTAACTGACACAGTTGCTTGCGAGGACCAGTGCGGGCATTCGATTGATGCGGTACCCGGCACGTGGAATGTCACGATTCACCCTGTCTCGATCCCAGGCGATTCAGTTGAGCTCACCGCTGCAAGCCACCAGATCAACCCGGTGATCTTCGAGGTACTTCCCGATACCCAGGGAACCAAACCCGGAGATGCACTTCTGGTATCCGTCTATTACGGATCGGAATCCGAGCCCTGCACAGATGCGACAGTCACCGCGACCGTGAAGAGCCCCGACGAATCGCTGACCAACCTCACCCTCTATGATGATGGATCCTCCGGGGACGATGTGGCAGGGGATGGCGTCTACTCGAACACCTTTACCGAAACAGTAAAACCGGGAACGTATCTTATAGCCGCAAACGGTTCGTGGACTCTTGGAGATATAACACTATCCCGGACCGCCCAGAGTTACGTCACCCTCATGGAATACCCGGACCTCACGATCGATGATATCACCATCACCCCACAGGATCCGCGTGCCGGAGATGAGATCGAGATTATTGCAACAGTCTCCAATATCGGCTCTGCGGACGCAACAAACGTCAGTGTCGCAGTGTATGCCAACATAAGCTCACTCAGATATGATATAGACACTGCGACACTCAACATCCCGGCGGGGGACTCGGCAAGCGTCACTGCCCAGTGGAAAGCTCGGGCCGATCTGCATACTGTTGTTGCGGTGATCACCTCCTGCGATGAAGTCACCGAGGAGTCCTATTCGAATAATATTGCCAATGCCACGGTAAATGTGCAATCTTCACAGATGGAATTGGAGAGCGCGAATATTACCATCAGTGACGGTAGTTTCGGGTCTGTTCCGATTATCCTGACCAACTGCACGGATCTTCAGCACGTTACGGGAACATTTATCTTCAACAACTCAGTCGTTGAGTTCATCAACATTTCCAGCACCGCTTCATCTGTCAATTATGCGAATTCTACAGGCCTTGTCCGATTCAATATCACGTATGATGGAATGACCAGTGATATCAGCGTTACAGAGATTTTGATGCGCGGAGTTGGTGAACCCGGCGAGGGAACCGAGACGAAGGTGATTGTCGATGCATTTGACGGGCTGGGCCTGCACAGCGCTACGATGATCGGATCGAATGAGATCTCTCTTATAGAAAATCTGACGCGTGAGCAGGAGTTGCATGCCAACTTTACTGCCAACGTACGAAGCGGCACCGCTCCATTGACAGTTCAGTTTAACGACATTTCAACCGGTAACCCGGCCTCATGGTCGTGGACCTTCGGCGACGGCGCGACCTCCACCGACCAGCACCCCGTCCACACCTACACAATAGCAGGCACCTACACGGTAAACCTGACGGTGAGCAACGCCTACGGCAGCGATGAGAAGTCTGTGATCGATTACATCACCGTCGGGCACGGAACAGTCAGCATCACGACATCCGGGGGCGGAAACGCTACAATCGGTGGCGAGATCACCCTGTCAGGAACAAACACTGACAGTGCGACGACTTACCTCTTTCTGACAGGGCCGGGGCTGAACGCTACGGGAACAAACCTCGTGAACCTTTCAATGCCCGTGGTCAACGATAACCCGTCGACGTTTACCACCATGGATGTCGAGATCGACAATTCCTGGGAGTACCGATGGGATACCCGATCTGTGTGGGGCGGAGCTCTTGAAGAAGGGACGTACACAATCTACGCCGTCTCCGCTCCCCGAGACGGGGCCCATCTCTCAGATACCGCGTATGCCACAGCCACCGTCCGGTTCCAGGCTCCCACCATCACCGCCACAGCCTCCGCCGCCACCATCGCCCCGGGCGACGAGTACCGAATCACCGGGACCGCAACCGGTAACCCGGCCAACGTACAGATCTGGATCTTCGGCCCGAACTACTACGGCCAGTACGGTGGAGCACTGGAGGCACAATTCTGGAGCGTTGAGCTCGACGGCACCTTCGAGTGCATCTTGGATGATACCTATACTCTACAGGAGGGGCAGTACTACGTGGTTGTCCAGCACCCGGTGGATTGTGATTTCGGGGTCATGGCCGACACCGCCACCGGAGTGATCTACGGAGAGGGCATCACCAACGTGACGCTCACCAGCCTGCAGGCCGCCGACGCCGCAACTGCGCTCATCAATGCCCTGGACTCGCCGGGGGTCGATGATGTCTACGCCACACTGAACTTCCAAGTCGTCGGCTCGACCCCACAGGCAAACTTCACCGCCAACGTCACCAGTGGTCCCGCCCCGCTCGCCGTGCAGTTCACCGACACCTCGACCGGCAACCCGACAGCGTGGTTATGGGACTTTGGCGACGGTTCGACCTCCTCACAGCAGCATCCGGTGCATACCTACCTTGAAGAAGGCCTCTATACGGTCAACCTCACCATCAGCACCAGTAGAGGTTCAGATACGTTCATATCGAAGGATGCTATTGCAGCACTCCGCTACGGGGACGTAAACCTCGATACCAGGGTGGGCCTCGTGGATGCCTTCACAATCCTTCATCATGTCGTAGGAGACACAAACGTCACTGAGCCCCTTGCCCTCATGCAGGGTGACCTGCACCAGAACGATCGCCTCGACGTGGGAGATGCGCAAATTATTATCCACTACCGTATAGGGCTTGATTCCCTTGAGCCCCGCACTTCGGAGATTGATTCTGGTAGCGTCGATCTTGCTGTTATCCCCGGTACCGCAACAGTTCATAGTGGCGAGCGGATACCTATCAACATCACCCTTCTGGATGCAGAGAATGTCGGCTCCTATGATCTCGTGGTGACCTGGAACCCTGCAGTCCTTGAACTGGTTCCGCAGAACAACATCACCCTCCAGGCAGGTGGGGTCTGGAATACCACTGTCGGAGAGGTTCATCTCGCCGGTGTCCTCTCAGAACCCGCAGACGGAAACCTGACGATCTGCACACTGAACTTGACTGCTGTCGGTTCGCCTGGCAGCAGTTCCCTGGTCACCATCCCGATCAGGGAGTATAGCATCCTGAAAGCGTACTCCTGCAACTCGGTACCGTTCACGGTCTCGACTACAACGGTGATTGTCAGTGAACCCGCTCCGGTCGCGAACTTCACCGCAAACGCCACCGCTGGCATCGCCCCGCTCGCCGTGCAGTTCACCGACACCTCGACCGGCGACCCGACCACCTGGCTCTGGACCCTCGGCGACGGCAGCACCTCGCTGGAGCAACACCCGACCCACACCTACACCACACCGGGGAACTACACCGTCACCCTGACGGTCGGCAATGCGAACGGAAACGACACACTCTCCCGGGCCGGCTACATCAGGGTCTCCCCCCGGCAGGATGTCCTCTGGGACGTCCCCCTGAGCATCACCAGCGGAACGTTCGGCCAGACGATGACCCTGGGTTCAGCGGAGTCCGCTACCCGCGGATTCGATGCGGGATTGGATGTTCCCATGCCCCCGGATGCTCCGGCAGCGAAGAAATCGATCTACTTTTTCTGTATGGACCCGACGTTCGGGCAACTCTCTGCGGACTACAAGCCCCCGGTCGATGACGCCAACCCCGAAGAGTCCTGGACGCTCTCCATCCGTTCCGACGAGCCGGTGCAGGTTACCTGGGATACGACGCTCCTTGCCGGCAGCAACCTTTTCCTGACCTGGGACAACGGGACGAACGTTGTCGATATGAAGGCGACGGGCGGCACCACCCTCCCGGCAGGGAGTTACAGCATCACCATCTCTGCGAGTACCGTCCAGCAGATGGACCTTCCCCTGCAGGCGGGCTGGAACCTGGTTTCGGTCCCCTTCAGCGATGCAGGGTATACTGACCCCCAGAACTCCATCCTGGCAATCTACGGATACAACACCTCAACGAAGGGATATGAGACCATATCCCGGATCGAGTCGCTGGTGCCCGGCAAGGCTTACTGGATTGCTTCGGGCCGTGACTGTACGGTCGTGGTGACCGGAGCGCCGGCGAGCCCGGTCACGGCACAACTCAGGCAGGGGTGGAACCTGATCGGCAGCACAGCCGGCCAAAGTGCCTTCAGCAGCATCACAATAACCCCCGCAGGAGCGTGGGCGATGCCGTTTGTCTACGGCTACGACCTGCAGACGAAGGGCTATGCCCAGATTACCGAACTCCAGCTGGGTGAAGGGTACTGGGGTGCAGTGACACAGGATTGCACCATCACCCTCCCCTGAACTATTTTACACCGCCAATGATACCTCTGAAAGAATTCTTTCAACAAAGTCTCCCCCGGTAGGTCCTGAATCCCCTGACATCCTGTGAATTAAGCATACGCACGTTTTTCCTTGAGTACTGTCATTAATTCGGTCATATTATTCCAGGATAGATCTACCTGGCATGCAGTGTCATGTTCAGGAGAATATTGAGATGACCTGAAAGAAAAATTCCACGTACCTGGTGCAAAGAATAGTGAAGATAACACCCGCATCTGGAAAAAATAGTTCTAAATGCATGATATCTACGGGAGTTTATTTTATATTCCGATTAATAAATCGAAATACTTATACCCTGAATAGCTCTTCTATCCTAATATTACTCTATTTCAGTGGTTACCATGAGATATTTGACCTTACGTGCAGGCCTGTTGATCCTGCTCTCTGTGCTGCTTTTGGCGGGCACAGCAAGCGCCCTGCCAGATGACGACCAGATCGCCGTACGAGATCCCCCACCTCAGCTGGCGGGAGAACAGATCCCGGTATTTCTAGTCTTAAATGAACAGCCAGTGCAACCCGCATCGTTTGCCGAACTCAAAGCCGATGCTCTGGGCCGGCAGGCGCAGGTTCTGCAATCCGTCGGGACTATCGACTCTGCGGCCGTAAAGACCGCCCGGCCCTACTGGATAGCAAACGCGGTCTGGCTTGAAGCCGACCCGGCAACCCTCGACGAGCTTGCCAGGCTTCCGGGGGTTGACCACATCGAGCCCGACCTGACCGTCATGTTGAACGACCCGGTCGCGGAGGTCGCATCGACGATCAGCCCTGACTACATTCGCCGGCCAGAACCCGGGTATACCACCGTCTGGAGCGTGGACTACATCGAGGCTCCGTCCGTCTGGAAAAACGGGACCACCGGCGAAGGCGTGACAATAGCCATCGTCGACTCCGGCATCGACGGCGACCACCCCGCGTTCGGCGACCGCATCGTCGCCTTCGCTGACTTCGTCTACGGCGACAACTCCTCGGCTTACGACGACTACGGCCACGGGACCCACTGCGCCGGTACGGCGGCCGGCGGCACGGTCACAGTCGAGGACTACTCCGGCAACCAGTACCATGTGGCTCTCGGCGTCGCTCCCGGTGCGAACCTGATCGGGGCGAAAGTCCTCAACGATGGAGGTACCGGCTCGTTCAGCACCATTCTCAGCGGAGCCCAGTGGGCCATCGAGAACGGGGCCGACGTCGTCTCCATGAGCCTTGGGGCCTACGTCTCCCATGGCAACTCCGCGAGTGACTTCACTCTCTACGAGGGTGGGAGCCAGACAGTCTCGCTCGAGGTCTCGTCGGAGATGCTCGGAGATCCTGGAATCCTGTACGAACCCCAGTTCGTGCTCGGGGTGGTCGGGGTCGAGGACCCGTACTACGCCACTGCGGCCGGCTATGAGCCCGCGGACCTCCTGCAGAACCTCACCATAGCCGTTAAGGACGCGAACGGCAACACCGCCAGCGGCGCCGAGATCGACTGGCTCGGTTTCGATCCCGAGGAGGACTGCTACTACTTCAAGGCGCCCTACGCATCGAACGCCGCCGGCTGGAACGGCTATTGGGAACTCAATGTGACGAACACCGGAGAGGTGCCGATCAGCATCGACATGATGGGGCTCTTCGAGTGCTACCAGTCCAACGGGGAGACCATCCTTGATTCCACCGTCAACACCATGGTTGCCGGGGGCACCGTAGTCGCGATCTCCGCCGGGAACGACGGCGCGCTCGGTACCGGCACCATCGGCACGCCGGGGACGGCGAAGGACGCCATCACCGTCGGCGCCACCGACTACCTGATGGACTACCGTGCATCCTTCAGCAGCATGGGGCCGGTGAACCGGGTCGCTCCCTACGTCAAGCCCGACGTCATGGCGCCCGGTGTCGGTGTCATATCGGCATACCCTGCAGGGCAGTACGCCTCCATGCAGGGCACGTCCATGTCCTGCCCGGCCGTTGCCGGGGCAGCGGCGCTGATGCTTTCGGGTAACGAGACGCTCACCCCCGCCGAGGTGAAGGACGCCCTGATGAAGACGGCGGTCCACATCGGTGAAGACGGGACCATTCTGCCAGTGATGCAGAAGAACAACGCCTACGGTGCCGGCAGGATCAACGCCTACGAGGCGGTGAACACTACCGGCGGCCTTGACGGGGCCGAGCCGTGGGACGGGATCAAGCACGAGCTCATCGGCGGAATGCTCGCTTCGGACCCCGTGACGGGCGGTACCCTCCCGGTCATGGCGGTCCTCTGGAACACGACCGCGGGAGAGCCGGTTGCGGGAGCAGAACTTGAGTTCAGCGCATGGTTTGGCGATTATTACAACGTCGATCCCACCTACATCGAAAATCTGACGCTCACAACTGATGCAAACGGGTATGTCCGTCATGTGGTGTACATATCCGATGTCCCTGCTGGTTACTATGTGCACACGAAGATTACCTCTGGAAGCCTCCAACTGAAAGAGTCTGTGTACAAGAGCACGGTCACACCGACCCCGACGCCTAATCCGACCGTCCCCATCTATGAGTCGCAGTACTACTCGGCGGCTCACAACGCGACCGTCGAGATCAAATATCCGCTTCTCGCCGCCGACGGCTCGGCCTACGCGGAGCCCGTCACCTTCGTGGTCAGGAACTCCCGTGGAGTAAGCATCGTCGACACGGTGCTTGTCCCGGTGGGCGGTGTCATATCCTACTCACTTGACCTTGCCGGGCAGCCCCTCGATGATACCTACTACTACATACAGATCAACGAAAGAAACGCGGGCGACATCTACGTTGACGAGGAGGGGTATATGTATCAGGAGGTCATACCGCTCCCGGAGCGCGCCATCTGCCTGCCGGGAGAGAGCGTCAACCTCGGCATCATGGCCTTCCCGCACCATGGGGCGAAGACTGTAAGCCAGGAATTTGACGTCTATGTCACCACGCTGACCGAGACCGAGATCCTCTCGCTCTCATCGGCAGGCGCCCGGACGCTCTCTGCCCCGGAACAGGGCGACATGCAGGCGCTGCTTGCTGAGATCAATGCGATGAAGCCAGAGACCTACTCGGGCACTGCCAGCCTCACGAACGGCCTCGCGCTCGTCAACTTCACGATGCCAGAGGACGGCTACATCGCAATTGTCCGGTTTGTTACTGACTATAATGAGTACCTGCGGGAGACCCCGGTTCTCGTCTACGGGACGCTTGAGCCCTGGTTCATGCACCGGAGCACTCCGCCGGTATACGAGGATGTCTATGACGGAAACCTGACATCCATTTACGCCTCCTATGACTGGCCGGCGACCTGGAATCAGGCTGCCTATGCGTCGGTCCCCGCTGCCGAGGCCACTATCACCGCATACATCTACACCTATGACCCGGCCACGGGAGCATCCGGTTATGTGCCCGGGAAGACCGTCTACCTCTACACAGAGGACGGTGTTCAGACCAACGTGACCAATGCAGACGGGATCTGCACCTTCACCGTCAATACGGCCGGAAAAACGCGGCTAGACTTCCTCGTTCTCACTGCTGGAGTCTCCAGGGGCGTTGATTATGGGTATGCGGGTAGCACTCCGTTCAGCCTGATCTCACTGGCCCCGGTCAATCCGGGGATGATAACGAACACCTTCGCTGCACCGGCGTATATCGGGATGCTCTATCCTGACGCGGAGTGGTGCAGTGCCAGTGTTACCCCGGATGGCAATGCTTACAATGTAATCGCAACGAGTTACGGGCCTGCTAACGAACCCATCCACGAGGCGGGTGCCTTCGTCTTCAACAGGCTCTCCGAGACATCGATCTGGGGGTATGCCGGGACCGAAGCGGCTGCCGTCGTGGAGTTCACCGGTTCGGGAACCCAGCGAGTAACTCCTGCAACGGAAGGGAACTACGAGGCCCACTATGGCCTCCTGAACCCAAACACCCAGAGCATCGACCGGTATCTCTACACCACGTTCCGTAACCCGGAGAGGTCCGTCTCCTACACAATACCAGACACCGTCCTTTTCGGGACCTCGATACCGGTCGTCTTTAACGCATCGACCGAAGACGGATCGCCGGTCTCCGGTGCACGCGTCGTGCTTGCGCTGGGAGCGGCGGGGAACTGGGGCTGGTCCTCGCACTATGGAGACCCCAGGAACGCCAACATCCTCTTCGCGGCGGACCACTATCCCGACCCCTACATGGTGATCGCGACCGGCTACACCGACAACTCCGGTAAGGCAACCCTGACGTTCACCGCACCGACCGCCAGCCAGCAGGCACTCCGAGAGAACCTTGCTCACGCATCGGATATCCCCTACATGGTGGTCTGCTACCATGACGGCGAGCAGGTGCAGCAGGACTACGGTTACCTGACGGCCGCCGACACGGTCCCCCCGGAACCCGGGCAGGATATCCTCTGGGACGTCCCCCTGAGCATCACCAGCGGAACGTTCAGCCAGATAGTGACCCTGGGTTCATCGGAGTCCGCTACTCATGGATTCGATGCTGGATTGGATCTCCCCTTACCCCCGGAGCCTCCGGGAGCAAAGAAATCGATCTACTTCATCTGCACGGACTCAATATTCGGAGAACTCGCCACTGACTACAAGCCCCCGGTCGATGACGCCAACTCCGAAGAATCCTGGACACTCTCCATCCGCTCCGATGAACCGGTGCAAGTTACCTGGGATACGGCGCTCCTTGCCGGCAGCAACCTGTTCCTGACCTGGGACAACGGGACGAACGTCATCGATATGAAGGCGACGAGCGGCACCACCCTCCCGGCAGGGAGTTACAGCATCACCATCTCTGCGAGCCTCGTCCAGCAGATGGACCTTCCCCTGCAGGCGGGCTGGAACCTGGTCTCGGTCCCCTTCAGCGATGCAGGGTATACCGTCCCTCAGAACTCTATCCTGGCAATCTACGGATACAACCCGTCTACGAAGGGATACGAAACAGTGTCCCAGATCGAGTCGCTGGTGCCTGGTAAGGCCTACTGGATCGCTTCGGGCTGTGACTGCACGATCGTGGTGACCGGAGCGCCGGCGAGCCCGGTCACGGCACAACTCAGGCAGGGGTGGAACCTGATCGGAAGCATGACCGGTCGGAGTGCCTTCGACAGTATCACAATAACCCCCGCAGGGTCGTGGGCGATGCCGTTTGTGTACGGATACAACGCACAGACGAAGGGCTATGTTCAGATTACCGAACTCCAGCCGGGCGAAGGGTACTGGGGTGCAGTGACACGGGACTGCACCATCACCCTTCCCTGAATCATTTATGGCAACAGGAATCACCATGAACCGAACAGCCATCGCCCTTGCCGGGCTTGGACTGCTGCTGATGTTGGCTACTCCAGTGAACGCCTGGACAACAGATGTCTCTCTTTCATCGGAGGGCAGAACGGAATTCCTGACACTCGGCTCCGAAGACGGGGCCTCCGACGGGTTCGATGCGGGAATGGATATTCCTCTCCCCCCGCCACCGCCGTCGTCATCGTTCTCTACCTACCTTGTCGGGAACGGTCTATTCGATATGTTGCAGACCGACATCAGGGCCACGCACGCCTGGAGCATCTACGTAATATCTGCGGGAGAGATTGATATTACCTGGAAGATCGCCCCGGTCCCTCTCACGATGACCCTCGGTGAAGATCGGCTCTCCTTGACCGAGTCAGGTCACCACTCTCTCAGCCCCGGGGAATATAGGATCTCCATTCAAGGGGTCCAGGCGCCATCGCTTTCCAAACCAGCCGACAGCCCCGGAGGTGATTCTCCTTTACCTAATCTCACAGTATTGGAAACACCGCCAGCGACCCCTCTGACAGTATCTTCTGCCCCCACGGCGACGCCCGACCGGATCCCGGAGAGCATGCCTCTACCGCCTGCTACCACTCCGGCGGACACTCCGGTTTGGAACACCTCAAGCCTCACATCCGAGACGCTGCAGGCCCCTCGTCCAGCAGAGACGAACCAGGCACCCGGGTTCGGGGTGCTTCTGACCCTTCTGGGTGTAGGCGTACTGATACTCACTCTGGGAAATCGGCGAATGAAATAGGTGTGTTACCATGATTCAGAGAAAAATTTTGATATTTAGTATTGCTCTCTGTGTGTTTATCGGAGGAGCAAGCGCCCTGCCAGAGGAATCCTGGCGCGAGGAGATAACGGTTACCTCCGGGGCCTTTGTGCAGACGGTGACGTTCGGGACGAACGAGAGCGGGAGCGACGGCTACGATCAGGGTCTTGACCTGCTCGCCCCCCCGCCTTCGCCGAGTCCGGTGGTTGATGTGTATTTCCCGGTCGACAACATCATGTTCGACCGCCTCTATGGCGACATCCGATACATCCTGAATGACGCCAACCAGGAACGCGTCTGGACACTGCAGATTCTCTCAAAGAATGAGGATGCCTTGCTCGCATGGGACTCTACGACACTCCCGGCGGATATTGCCTTCATCTTGAGTGTAGCAGGTTCGGAGTATGATATGAAGGAGGTCGCATCGGTATCCTTGACGAAGAGCACGAGTTATGTCCCGGTAACGATTCAGGCAAGGTATTCTTCAACTTCAGCACCCAACGCAAACTTCACCGCCAACGCCACCTCCGGCATCACCCCGCTCACCGTCCGGTTCACCGACACCTCGACCGGCGACCCAACTGCATGGTCCTGGACCTTCGGCGACGATGCGACCTCCACCGAGCAGAACCCCACGCACACCTACACGGCGGCAGGCACCTACACCGTGAACCTGACCGCCATGAACGCTGCCGGGTCGGATACTCTCTCACGCTTGTGGTATGTCACCGTCCTCGACGCCATGCCCATCGGTCTCGGCGATGCCGGGGCGGCGAAGGGACAGACCACACAGGCGCTGCTGACCATCCGCAACGCATCGGACGTCGGTGGCGGAAGTCTCAACCTGACCTATGATCCCGCCGTCGTGACGGTGGATGCAGTGTCTTTCGCGTCGCCCTGGATGGGGGCTTCAAACATCAATAATACGAACGGTAAGGCGTATCTGAATTATATATCCCGTTCTGGCTCCGGTCATAGCGGGGACGTGCTCATCTGCACCGTGACGCTCCGAGCAACCGGAGAACCCGGCGATGTTAGTCCACTGAACATCGATATTAATGAACTGATAAACGCGAACCCTCAGGACATTACCTTTGCCGCCCTCCCGGTCCCCGGCGAGTTCCAGGTGCTGTATCCCGACACTCCCGATTCCGTCCGGTACCGCGACGCCGCCAACCTCTACAAGGGCATCCTGAGCGGGAACACGCTCTACTTCGGCGAAGAGGGCCTGAATCTCACCAGCCTGGGCAGCGTAGAACAATTAGTTCACTACAGCAACTTCTCGGCCGGCACCGTTGATGCAACCCTCGACGTGCCCGACTGCCACTCGTTCAACGTGGCACCCGGGGAGAGCCCAATGCCCGGACGCTACTACGCATGGGGAGACGACGGTCTCCTCAACGGCAAGCCCTGGGTTGAGATCCGGGAGCCAAGCACTGGACTGGACGTTCTCCTGAACGGCACAAACACCTCCGTTGACGGCATCACCCTCACCCGCAACGTCGTTGTCGGCTTCGCGCTGGAGAACAACCTTGAAGGCCTCCACACAACGCCTGCGGCCGCCTTCATGGATATCGAGGTCACGACGCCCGGCGGCGGAAAACTCACGCAGTTCGGCGCAACAGACCTGTCAGGCATCCCCATCGAGGCTTCGAGGGTGTACATCCGTGGGATCTCCCTGAGCGGTGCCGATCCTGGATCCTACACCGCAAAGGCTGTCTGGCCGTCGGCGAGCGACTTTGCCGGAAAAGGATACGATTCGAATGTCGTCACCTTTGAGATCGCCAGCACAACGTCACTGGCAAACTTCACCGCAAACACCACCACCGGCATCGTTCTGCTCACCGTCCAGTTCACCGACACCTCAACCGGCGATCCGACCGCATGGAACTGGTCGTTCGGGGATGGCGCGACCTCCACAGAGCAGCACCCCGTCCACACCTACACCGCCCCCGGCACCTACACCGTGAATCTCACGGTCAGTGCCGCGAGCGGCTCGGACACACTCTCCCGGCCCGGCTACATCACCGTAATGGTCAAGGGTGATTTCGGTGGAGATGGTATCGTCGACATCGGCGATGTCTCCCGCGTAGCCTACATGGTCGTCGGGAAGGCCGCGCCCGACCCCGCCGCCGACTTCAACGAGAACGGCGCGGTCGATATCGGCGATGCGGCAAAGATCGCCTACTACTATGTCGAGAAGATCCCGGCATTGTGAGGGAGATAGGCAAAGAACCCCTGAAGAACATCTCACCCCCCTCTTTTCGCCGTACTGCGTCGCCGGAACTCAAGGGCGGAACTGGATGGTAACAGCCCCGGGCTGTCCTCGGCCTTGCATCAGGGGCACCGCTCAGAGTGCTCCGCCAATCCATCCCATGGATGCCCGGCCGCGGGGCCACATCAGTAGCTCCGGCGACAGCCGGGGCGGGGCTGAAGACACTCCCGAGGGATAACCTCCCCGAATCATATATAAGGAATGCTTTTTGTTAAATCGGACATTTGTCAAAATAAGGTAAAATTAGTAATAAAAATGCGAAAATATAAATTTTCCGGCGATAATGACCGTATATGCGAGATGCTTCTCCACAGTGCAGGATTGCTCTTTTTATCCTCTGCTTCAGTCTCCTTACAGCAACGTTCGCATCTCCGGCATCGGCCCTCATGGTCGAGCTCGCCCCCTCGTATCTCGCGGAGCAGTCGGACGCGATAGCGACCGGAACGGTCACCTCCGTCGAGAGTCGGTGGGATGGGACCGGCATGGCAATCGAGACTGTCGTCTCCTTCTCGGTCGACCGGACCCTTGCGGGCCAGCTCCAGAACGATACCGTCCTCGTGGTTCCGGGCGGAACGGTGGACGGGATCACGCAGTGGGTGGAAGATGTCCCGATCTTCTTTCCGGGCGAGAACGTCGGGCTCTTCCTGAGAGAGCGTCCCGACGGATCCTATCAGCCGGTCGGCCTCTCACAGGGCGTCGTACCCCTCGCCGGAACGTCCGCAGCGAAAGCCAGGGAAGCGGGCCTGCTCACGCCGGACGAGTTTGCGGACCGGGTGGACGCCGCGCTGCAGGGCGACGCCGATGTTCTGTGGACGACGACAACATCGATGCCAGCGCCTGTCGGAACCACAGCGGTTTCCATCGACGCCGTCGCCCCGACGACCACATCGGCAGGGACCGGGACGGAGGTGACGATAACCGGGACCGGGTTCGGGACCAAGGCGTCCAGGGAGAGTGACGCAGATGTCGCATTCTTCTTCACCTCAACCGGCGGCATGTCCTACTGGATCTATGCGAGCGGATACCTGCCGGTTACGGGATGGCAGAGCGCTAACTCAAACGACATCGTCTCCTGGACCGGCTCGCAGATCATCTGCAAGGTCCCGACCGGAATCGCCTGGCGGGGGCAGATGTACTGGGGATCGGCAAGCAGCGGGCCGGTCTACGTGCTCCATGATGACGGGACGACCACCTTCGGACCATACTCGCTCAGCGTTCCGTTCGGGTGGAGCAAGAAACGCTGGCAGGGGGCCGCGCCCGTCGTCTCCTACTACGTCAACCCACCCCCGGTATCGGGCGCTCTCGCCGCGACGCAGAACGCCGCCGGGACATGGACAGCGGTCCAGGGCTCCGACTTCTCCTTCCAGTATGCCGGAACCACATCCTCAACGGACAGGGGATACAACTCCAAAAATGAGATCCTCTGGGGCGATATCGCCATCGACGGGGTGCTTGCCCAGGCGAGCACCTGGTTGTACGGGGAGCAGGTTGCCGAGTGCGACATCAAGTTCAATACCCGCTATACCTGGTCAACGACCCCCCAGACCGGTGCGTACGATATCGAGACGGTCTGCCTCCACGAACTCGGCCACTGGGTCCAATTGCAGGACCTCTACGGGAACGTCCCGGGATACCCCTCCGACACGGGGAAGGTGATGTACGGCCGGACCGGTTCCGGCCAGACCAAACGCACCCTGACCGAATCCGATGCTGACGGAGCACGCTGGATCTACCCCGGCCAGACCCCGGCCCCGGCGATCGCCGGGATCACCCCGAACACCGGGTATGCCGGCAGCGTCGTCCAGATCACCGACCTTGCAGGAACCGGCTTCCAGAATGGCGCGACGGTGAAGCTCACCAGTTCGGGGCAGCCCGATATCATGGCGACAGGCGTCTCGGTCGTCTCGTCGTCACGGATTGCATGCACGTTCGACCTCGCCGGCCGGGCGGCGGGCGCCTGGAACGTCGTCGTCACGAACCCCGACGGGCAGTCCGCCACACTCCCGCAGGGCTTCACCGTCAGGACCCCGGTCGCCCTCACCCTCACCGCCGGGAAGGATTCCGTCATGCGCGGCAACCAGTTTGATCTGACCGTCGGTGGCGAGAGCGGCCGGACATACTTCATCTACATCAAGGCGGCCGGGGACACCCCGCCGGCGGCGTATCCATCTATCGTGTCCGGACAGTCCGGCATCAGCAGCATCGGGACCTCCGGCCCCCGGAGCGTGGCAAACGCGACCGCGGCGTCGCAGGCGAATGTCACTGTCGGATCCTCCGGCACCCGCACCATCTGGTTCGAGACGAACACCTCA
>Ga0116194_1001014_pt1 | contig 18990 bp, 17 predicted proteins | sample AD_SCU001_MetaG_FD_89887 | JGI IMG/M metagenome (GOLD analysis project Ga0116194, IMG submission 89887) | Active sludge microbial communities of municipal wastewater-treating anaerobic digesters from China - AD_SCU001_MetaG | ecosystem: Engineered > Bioreactor > Anaerobic > Digestate | place...
ACCGTGGTCGTCCTGATGCTTATTGCGTTCACCCTTGCACCGGTCATCCTGGGTCTGGTCACGGAGGGTGGCAATGGGGTTACGGCGACAGCGACCTTCCTCTTTGCCGCAGGGTTTGCTATCGTCCTCTTTGCGGCGCACGGGCTTCTTGGGGGGTTCTGGCGGTCGACGCTGGCGGTATGGGCGCTCATCTTCGGCACCGCGGCCTACATCGCTCTTTTCGGAAGTGACTCCCCTCTCCCCGTCGATACGGCGCTGTTTGCTCTGCCCGGGGATCTGGTTGCACCGCTTGCCATCCCCGATCCGGGGGTGCTTGTGGCCTTTCTGATCTGTTACCTTGCGCTTGCCACGAACGATCTGGGGTCGATCCAGTCGGTCGGCAGCCTTCTTGCGGCCGACGGGATGGACGACCGGATCAACCGCGGGGTTGGTGTCACCGGTCTTGGTAACGTTATTGCGGGGCTGACGGGGGTTATAGGGCCGGTGAACTTCTCGCTGAGTCCAGGGGTCATCGCGGCCACGGGTTGCGCTTCGCGGTTTGCGCTCGTCCCGGCGGCCGTGGGGCTCGGGCTGATGGCGCTTTCGCCGCGCGCTATCGGCTACCTGGAGTGCATACCGGCCCCGGTCATAGGAGTTGTCCTGGCCTACGTCATGGCCACCCAGATTGCGGCAGGTCTGGTCTTTGGCCAGGAGAGCGGGGCGTTACAGACGTTTGATGGCGGACTTATCATCGGTATATCACTCCTGCTCGGGACGCTGGTGGCGTTCCTGCCGGCGGAGGTTGTCACGGGTCTCCCTGCGGTGCTCCGGCCGGTGCTTGCAAACGGGTTTGTGGTGGGTATCGTCACGGTGCTCGGGCTTGAGCACATTGTCTACAGGCGGCGGTCGGAGGGGGAGGGGTGATGGAGGACGGTCAGGTGCCATAGAGCGGATCCGCTTTTTATGTTCTGGCGAAACCGCAAAACGACAGTGGTTGTGGGAGAAAACAGGCCAGATATAATTCGAACGCACGACCTCCCGGCGACCTGCCGGGTGCACCACCCGTAAAAACAAACTCTGAAAATAATGTAAAATGAGGATCGATGGGCCCGATGCGGTTCGAACGCACGACCTCCCGGTTATCAGCCGGGTGCACCACCAGCTATGCTACGGGCCCGGTGGGATTTACCTTACATAATCTGCCATTCTGACACTTAATTGTTTTGGGTTGGCGGTCAATCTGCGGCGGTCTGGTGGAGCGGGGGTGGAGGGTTAGGGTAGTTCACGTTGTGGCGTAGGTCAGGCCGCCGATTACCGGAGATCGAGGCAGGTATTAAGCGCACATTACGCACGTCCTCCGTCAGATGTAATAATTTTCGGATTCTCTTCACACCAACCTTAAGATCTTCCACAATGTCGAAGGTCTGATGTTAAAGCTTCCAAGCTACCCCACCTCAACGTCCACCCGGAAACCCCCTCAAAACAGTATGCTGCTATGGGGATTTGAACCCCAGTCGTCGGCGTGAAAGGCCGACATGATTGGCCCCTACACTATAGCAGCCCGCGCAATGTGCCATACAACTTGGGTAACAGGAGATAAAAATGTTGTGTCGCATCGATCCAGGGCCGGATTTCAAAGCCGCCCCCCTCTACCCGCACCCGCCGCCATGACACGGTTTTTCTCTCGTCAGCGCCTCGACAAGATGCTCTGCGCCAGCAAACCCGAGCGTCCTCTGACTACCGTGCATCATGTCCAGGTGCTCGATCCCGAGCGAGGCGGCCAGTGGCCGCTCAAGCATACCCCCAAGAATGAGATCGACCCTCCCGGCCTCGAGTCTCTCCTGGATCAACTCCTGTTCTGGTTCGACCAGGATCTCACACTCCGGCCCGGCCAGGTCACTCAACCGCTCCAGGTTACCCGGGTCAAAGTCCACAACGATGAGCGACGGAGCGAGCCCCAGGTCCACCAGGAACCGTGTCACCCCGATCGCCCGTGTAGGCCCGCTGACTATCGCCACCCTCCTCCCGGCCAGGGCCTCACGGCAGAGATCGTCGCTCCCCTCATCCCGCCCAGAGTAACGCGCAACCCCCAGAGCGTCGGCAACGCTGTCCAGGAACCGGATCGTGGCAGCGTGACCCACAGGGATATCGGCGACGATAAACGGCGTGGCGCAGACCCGCTTAAGCAACTTCGCCGCTTCAAGCCCGGCCGGTTCGCAGAGAACGATGTTCAGCGCCGCCTCACCCAGGCGCTCAAGGTCATCGACCGTTGCGTTCGCGGTCAGTGTCGCGTTGACCCGGACGCCGATAAGACCCAGCGTCCGCACAAGTTCCCGTAGGTCTGGCCCGCCCCTGAGAAGACCGATCAGGTTGACCGACCGATCCCCAACCTCGCCAGGTCCCCGGACAAACTCCTCGACCAGCCGGCAGAGGGTCTCGCTGTAACCATCCCTGAAATCCCCCTCAAACCCGCCGGCCTCTATCCCGACAACCCGTGCAGACGTCGAGGCGGCCCTCACCGCCGCGTTCAGATCCTCGCCGATGATGCTTGAGACGCAGCAGGAGAGAACGGCGATGAGATCAGGGTGCAGACTTGCATCAAGTTCCTCAATAGCCTCGCGGAGTTTCTCCTCGGCGCCGAAGATGACATCGTGCTCATCAAGACAGGTCGAGTATACCTCCGAGGGCCGATCGCCTCGCATCCCGAGGATATAGTTGATATGATAGACGCAACCCTTCGGGCCGTGAACCAGCACAACACATCCTCTCACAGTAGAAAGCGCCTTTATAGCGCCAAAAACCTTGCACGTCGCCCTCGGGATCTTAACAGCGCTACCAGTCATAATAGGGGACACACCTCCAGTAATCATCCGCACCACCAGTTGCCGGACGATCAAATCCAGTCTTGCCCCGTCCAGATACTTATACCTGTAACCTCGGGGGAAAAAGGTGGAACCTACCCCTCGATCGGGGTACCTTCCCTCTGGGTGACCGTCCTGAAGGCGGACATCAACTGTCGGGTGATGGGTCCTGGCTTCCCGTTCCCGATCACCCTCCCATCGATCTCGCGTATCGGCGCAACCTCCGCCGCCGTTCCAGTGACAAAGACCTCGTCAGCCGTATACAGGTCGAAATACCCTAGATCGCGTTCAAGAACCGTGATCCCCATCGACGCCGCGATCTCCAGCACGACCATCCGCGTGATCCCACGCAGGTTGTTCAGCGTTGGAGGAGTGATGATCGCGCCGTCCTTGACGACAAATATGTTGTCCCCGGACCCCTCAGAGACATGACCCTTAGTATCGAAGAAGATCGCCTCGTCGACCCCGCGGTAGTTCGCCTCGATCTTTGCCAGGATGTTGTTCAGGTAGTTGAGGCTCTTCACGTTCGGTGGCATCGACTCCGGCGGCGTGCGCCTGACTGAGACGCAGATCGCCCGGAGGCCCTTCTCGTAGAGGTCACCGTACATCGCCCCCCAGGTGACAGCGATGACAATGACGGTCGGCTTTTCGCATTTCAGCGGGTCGAGCCCGAGATCGCCCTTACCCCGCGTCACGATCGGGCGGATGTAGCCGTCCCGCAGATTGTTCCTTCGTAGCGTCTCCTTGATGACCTCCGCCATCTCCTCCTTTTTGAGCGGGACGGCGAGATCGATCGCCTTTGCCGAGTCGTAGAGCCGTGAGAGATGCTCGTCAAGACGGAAAATTTTACCGTTGTAGGCGCGTATCCCCTCGAAAACACCGTCACCATAGAGGAGCCCATGGTCAAAGACAGAGACCCTGGCCTCCTCCGCCGGGACGAATCTGCCGTCAAGGTAAATTATCATGGGAGTAGTGTGGTATTGAGTTCTTAGTATGTCTTGCGTTTCGTGCACCACGGCGCACTCTTCAGTCACGGCAGGTGTCAACGAAGTGTGCAAACATCCCTCGACTTGAAACCGGGTGGAGATGAGTGTAACTCGCGATCGTCCGGTCGCAGACCGCGCCGTCAAGCCCGTTGCGGATCCCGCTTCCCCTGCTCAGCCTGTAGGCGTAACGCGTCCCCGGCGCCAGGTCAACACTGCTGTAGTGGAACTCGTGGCCGCGGAACGCCGCCTCGCCCATCGGGCTCTCCGCAACGCTCTTTCCGACCACATACCCGAGCATCCGTTTCGCGGGCATCCGGGTCTCGCCCTGGAACACCCCGACAAGGTCGCAGGCCTCTTCCCCCTCCCGGCCCGCAAACCCGGCCTCGAGCACCATCCGCCCGGTCAGATATATTAGACCCCCACACTCTGCGTAGATCGGCGTCCCGTTCCTGGATACCTCGAGGAGCCCATCCCTCATCGCGGTGTTCGACTCGAGCTCCGCGCCGAAGACCTCCGGATAGCCACCGCCGATGACGTAGCCGTCCGCCTCCGGCAGACGGTCGTGGATCGGGGAGAACGGTACAACCTCCGCCCCGAGTGATGCCAGGACGTCGAAGAGGTCGGCGTAGTAGAAGTTGAACGCCTCATCGAGCGCAACCCCGATCCTCACATTAACCTCCTCCGGAACCGCAAAGACCCTCTCATCCTCTGCCGGAGGCTCAACCTCCCTGGCAATCGAGAGCAGCGCATCAAGGTCGACGTTTTCGGCGACCACCCGTTTCACTGCCTCGATCCGTGCCATGAACCCTCCCTGTTCCTGGCCCTCGCGGTAGGGGACAAGCCCCAGGTGTCGCATCGAGAGTTCCATTTCCAGCGCACGTGGGATTGTGCCTACAACCGGGATGCCGCAGTAGTGCTCGATCGCAGATATGACCTTCTCCCGGTGCCTGCTCCCCGTTATGTTGTTCGCGATGACCCCCCGGATATCTATATCGGGGTCAAACCCCTGGAACCCTCTCACGATCGCCGCGGCGCTCCGGGTAATGCTCCTGGCGTTTACCACCAGCACCACGGGGAGGTCGAGCAGTTTTGCGATCGCCGCCGTGCTTCCGAGGTCTGAGAGTGCCTCTGCCCCCTCAAACAGCCCCCGCACCCCCTCGACCACGGCGATGTCCGCTCCCCGACAACCGTGGGCAAAGACCGCCAGGTTCTCCGCCGGGCTCATCACGTAACCGTCCAGGTTCCGGCAGGGCCGCCCGGTCACCCCGGCAAGGTACGAGGGGTCGATGTAGTCCATCCCCACCTTGAATGTCTGGACAGTCCTCCCGGTGGAGAGGAGCGCCGATAGCGCCAGGGTGATGCTCGTCTTGCCGCTCCCCGAGCGGTCACCGGCAACAAGGAATGCCTTCATCGCATGCTCCGCAGAACCGCCCCGAACTCGCTCTCGACGATCTCACGGACGCCCAGGGTTTTTGGGTGGAGGTCGATCTCGACCATAACGTGGCGATGACCCATCTCCCGGAGCGGTTCGACCTGTCGGGGGCCGTTCGTGATCGAGAATACCTCTATCCCCTCAGTGTATTCCGGCGGGACGGCGTGTGGAACCCCTACCAGGAGCGCGAAATCCGGGTTGACCTCACGGATCCGTCCCCCGATCGCCTGGCCGTTTGCCCCGTACTCGTCCAGCGCCCCAATGAGTTCGGGCTCGAGCCCGCGCCCTCTCATCCCGGCGAGTATGCGGGCGGCGTCCTCCCTGACCTTCGGGAGCCCGCGGTCTTCCAGGTTTGCGATGTAGGTGACCGCGGCCTCCGGGCAGGCATCATGTAGCGCTATCAGTTCGTCGGCGAAGATGTAGGCGGTCTCTTTCTTTGCGTTCATGACCGCAACACCGGTGGCACCGTTCCCAGCAAGTTCAAGGAGTCGCTCTGCTGCGATATGTTTGAGGTCTCCACGGGATGGCTCGATGTAGGCCCTGGAAGCCGCTCCCCTCAGTCTTTCCACCTCGTTTGCCTTAAGGAGGAGTGAACGCTGCCGTTCCAGTTCGTCGGCGCTGATCCAGCCTGCCGATGCAGCCGGTTCCAGGGTCGCAAGCACCCCCTCGATGTTCTCCCGGAACCCGGCATGGATGTCCACCGCGATCGTCGGTGTGGTTATCCCGGCGTCCAGGATCGCCGACTGGAGATCCTCACCGATGATCATCGCAACACACGTCCCGACAACCGCCATACGCCGTGGCGCAAACATCTCATCCGCGTGGCGGAGCACCCGCACAAGGAGGTCGTGGCCACCGAAGATGAACTCGTTGTCTGCAAGCGATGTCGTCAGGACGCGCATACCATCCTCCTCAAGGAGCCGGGCGTGTTTGAACGAGCAGCCCGACGGGCCGTGGAGGATGGCCACGTCCACGCCGAGGTCCCGGGCGGTGTAAAGCGCCGCAACGATGGAACTCGGTCTTGGTTGAATGTAGTCCATGATCTTATCTCCAGGTCTTTACCGCGAGCACTATCGCACCCACCGGCGTGATCTCACGGGCGGCGGCAAGCCCTGCCTCAAGCGTTGCCGCTTTCTCTCCCTCCCCAACGTACACGGTTGCGTTGGGGCGGACGGCCGCAACCGTCCGGCTGATCTCGGTTGCAGGGAAACCCTCACAGACGGCGTGAGCCTCCTCCCCGATAACGAGGGTCAGTGGGGCGTCGCCGACGATGTCCCTTGCGTAGCGGGCGGCCTCAACCGTGGTCGCCATGTTCGTGCCGCTGTTTGCGTTGTCGACGATCAGGAGACCTCCATCCCGGTGGGCGGCCATCCTTCCAGGGAGGGCGGAGAACCGTCCGAGGGGCGAGGGATCGACTCCGAGCACGCAGGCGGCCGCGGTCGCAAGGGAGAGAGCCATCCGGTAGCCTACAAGGCCCAAGAGCGGGTTTCGAAACGACCCGGCGATCCCGTAACCCGAGTAGTGGCAGGTCTCCCCCTCGACAGAGGCCACCCTCCCGGCAGGTACGCAGCCGGGGAGGTCAAGCCCCTGGGGGAGCACGACCCTCGGTGCACGGGCAAGCAACCGGAGTTTCGCAGCAAGGGCCCGCCTCTTCCCCGCCGCGATGGGATAATCCTCCACAGATGTCAGGACAGCCAGATCCCCGGCACCGGTGACCCCGAGCGACTCTTCGGCGACCAGCCAGCCGCCGATCCGCTCCGCCTCGCGTGCCGCCGGTATCAGGGAGGCCGGGGTGATGCTCTTCTTCCAGAGGAGCTCCCGTTCGGGGTAGCGGTAGGTGCCGCTCGAGGTGTGCAGCACGCCCGGCCCGGGCATCAGCGCGGCGATGGCGTGGGCGGTGGTGGTCTTCCCCCTAGCTCCGGTGATCTCAATGAACGGCCGCCCCGCACCGCCTGCAATGAGAAGTTCCACAACCTCGTGGTGCGAGAGCGCGGGGCCGTGCTTCTGGAGGAGCGGGTGATCGGGGTCGAGGTGGACCGGCGCAGTGACAAGGTCGTATGTACGGACGAGCGCCTCCTCTACAGGAATACCGGTCTCTCTTCGGTAGACGTCCACCTCATCCACCTGGTGACCGGCATCCCGGAGCGCCACGGCAAGGTCAGCCCCGCCGTGGATGGTGTCCAGCACCAAGATGCGCATTCCGGGTCAGCGTTCCAGTTCGGCTATTGCCTCGGCTGCGTTCTTCAGCATCAGCTCGGCCAGCAGAGGGTCGCTCCCTATGGGGCTGGCGTAGACCAGGGGGACGTTCTTTCCGTTCATATGAAAGGTGCCGACCCGGGCACCCTCAGGCAGCCCCAGGATCTCGGGGATGTCCTTCTCGATGTGGACGCCCCTTGCAAGGAAGAGTGGGACGACGACCAGCATCTCGATATCCTCCTTCCGGAACGCCTCAAGTTGTTCCTGCACCGTTGGGGTGTTAAGGCTCATGAACCCGGTCCTGACGATGTACTCGTCCGTCTTCATTGCGATGAGTTTTGCGGTGGTCTCTACGAGGTCCTTGTTGTATGGGAGTTTGCTCCCGTGGCCGACCAGTAGCATGCCCTTTTTAGCCATATATTAAAAGGTACTACGATACTCAATTAAAATAATTACTGATCCTTCTTACACAGGGTTTTCCCGCTGCCCGCCCGCATCCCGGGTTGAAGACGCCCTTCCTGTGACGCAACGCAAATCAATATCCTCTATCACCACCAACGGATGGAAAGGTATGAGAGAAGCTTATGATCGTTTTGAACTAACCATAAACGATCGGATCGTCAAGACCCCTGTAGCAATAGCCTCCATGGCCGGGATCGTGGATGCAGCCTACGTTCTTGAGCGGGCGGAGCATGTTGGCGCGGCTTTCATCGGCGGTTATTCGATCGACCGCCCAACGATGGAGGCAAGCCGGCAGATGGCCGATGCCGGCCGAAAAGAGTTTCTATATGATGACCCCATTGAAGCGCTGGGTCGCGAGATCTCCGCTCTCCGGAGTAGCGACGTTGTCGTCGGGATCAACCTCCGCGGGAGCAGCCCAGAGTCATACGCCCGGGTTGCCGGGGCGTTTGAGGACGGTGTGGTCTATGAGATCGATGCCCATTGCCGGCAAGAACCGATGATTGAGGCCGGTTGCGGCGAGTATCTTCTTGAGCACCGGGCAAAACTGCTTGAGATCATCCGCGCCCTGAAGGCTGAGGACGTCACGGTCTCGGTGAAGATGAGGGCGGGCGTCGCTGCGGACGATGCCGCACTTGCCCGCAGCATATGGAAGGCAGGGGCGGATATAATACACGTTGATCTGATGGACTTCGAGCACTCGAAAGTCCGCCAGATCAGAAACGCCTCCCCACTGACGCTTATCGCAAACAACTCCATGACCACCTTCGAGCGGGCGATGGATGCCTTCTCCCACGGTGCGGATATGGTCTCTGTTGCCCGGAAGTCTGATCCCTGGACGCTTGCGGGTCTGGATGCCGCGATCACCCGGGCGGCCGAGGAGGGGGGCTGGTACAACGCCCCGAAACAGATCTGCCGGGGCGGGGATATCAGAGGGCTTACCTTCTGTTGCATGCCGGTGAAACCCTGTCCGCTCATCCCGACCCTCCGGAAGGTTGGGCTTTCCCCGGAGGACTACCTTAACCTTAAACAGGAGGCCGTGAAGGGAACGCCTCTTGAGGGCGGGGCGACAACCTGTTTTGGGAGTCTTGCATGGTGCTGCAAGATCAGTTCTCCCTGCATGTTCCGGAACATGACCCTGGAGAGTATGAACCTTTCTCCGCAGGACTACATGCGCTGCAAGCGCCGTCTCTCGGAGACGATCATGCAAAGGATATTCGATGAAGCAGAATCTGGTGATGAGTCGGGCTGAACGCGCGCAGATGGCGATGATGCTCGAGGTCTGCGCCTACCCGAAACCCGGTAACGTCGACCGCTGCCATGACTACCCGGATACCCGGCTTGAACACTTCCTGGCCTCAGCCATCATGGCCCGTCCGGTCTTTGATGAGGCAGAGAGGAACGGCGGCCGCGTCGGGAGGCTGATCCACGATGCGGTTATGCGGACGAACGGTCACTCGGGAGGGAACACACATTTCGGTGCGTTCATCCTCCTCGTCCCTCTGGTTCTCGGCGGGGATATCAAGGGTACAAGACGGGTAATTGCCGGGACGGATGTTCAGGACGCTGTCGATTTTTACGCGGCGTTTGCTCTCACGAGTGTCAGGGTGTTGAAGAGCGATGAACTGGATGTGAACGATCCGGCCTCGGTCGCCGCCATACGGGAGAGGGGGATGACCCTTGCTGACGTCATGGCCTACTCGGCACCGCGGGATATGGTTGCCCGGGAGTGGACGAACGGGTTTGCGCTGACACGCCGGTGTGCCGACCTGCTCCACGCCCACGGTTGTGGGAGGGGGGCGATCGTGGCGGCGTTCATGGACATTCTGGCATCGGAGCCGGATACTTTCATCGCGAAGAAACACGGGATGGCTGTTGCAGAGAGGACTATGCGGCAGGCGGCCGAGGTGCTTGCTGGCAGACGCGATCTGGTCACTTTTGACGTCGACTGTGTCTCTGCCGGGATCAACCCGGGGTCGATCGCTGATATCACCATAGCCGGGATCTACGTGGCCCTGGGGGAGGGATGGCAGTGGGACTGCTGAGCGAGGGGATAAACGAGGTGATCGCGACCACCTGCCGTAACGCTGCGCCCATAGGGATCATCAACCGTGGCGGTTCGATGCACATGGTCCTCTTCCGTGGTAGCCATACCGCCCGGAACGTCGCCCGGGACAGACGGGTGGTGGCAAACTTCGTCTTTGACCCGGTGATCTACGTCCGGACGGCGTTTGACGACCTCCCGGACGATGATTTTGTCATCGAGAAGGTGGAGGGAGATCTCTTCTGCCGTCTTCGCGATCTGGAGGCCTGGGTTGCGTTCACCGCCGAGGTGGAGCGGTCGAACACCGAGGCACTTGTTGTCCGGCTCACACCGGTTAAGGAGGAGGTTCTAGAACTCCGGCTGCATCCTGTGAACCGCGGGTTTTCAAGTATTATTGAGGCCACCGTCCATGCAACCCGTTACGTCAGGACGAAGGACGTCTGGCTCTTGCGGCTGATCGAGCACCACGCCGCCCTTGCCCGGAGGTGCGGCGGTGAGAGGGAGCACGAAGCGCTCAGGCTGCTTGAAGACTATATCACCGGGAAGACGGGGAAGTGAGAGATTCTTCCCTGTAAAACTCCGGGGCAATCGTTCTTTCCAGGCTCCAGAACCAGAGCGATTTCTTTATAGGTACGGTGTCAGGGGTGGGTGTCCTGCACGAAAGATACTGTTCCGGAGCATGTCGAGACAGAGGCGAGGATGTTCCATCCCCCTCCCGCCAGCCCCACATTTGAGGGGCGATTCTCCATCGATACACTGCCAGGGCGGAGATCTCTTCACCCGTGTTCCCGGCGAGGAAACTCCCCTTAAATTTTATCCTCTTCCTCGTGCACCTTTGCCCCCCGCACGTCTTAGCGGCCCTGGATATCCTATTTTCCATATTGCGAGAGCACCTGGCTATCGCCGGAGATCGTGTCACAGGTCATAAGCCTCTGTCCCTCCACCTCGCTCGGTCTCGTTCTATTAATTACTCCCGGGAAGACCTGGCAGGTTTTTGCATTACTGAAGGTATATATGTCCTCACGGTGACTCAGGGTTATCCATGAAGAGTATCGTTGAGACTGCAGTCGAGGATGAGCAGTTGAGCATCTCCGTTGAGATGCTGCGGGCAGGGGGGATGGAGAGGATACTCCTTGGGCCGGGGGAGTACACCGCGTTGTTCCCGACGAACGATGCGTATTCCGTCTTTTCAAAAGAGTTGCTGGACGCTGTCAGGGCTGACCCTCCGCGTCTTGCAAGCCTGGTCAGGTTCCACGTCCTGCAGGGCAAACTCACAACATACGAACTGGCGGGGATGGAGGCGATCAGGACGCTGGAAGGCGAGCACCTGGGGATCTCCGGGACGCCTCCTGGAATACGGCTGAATGGGGCCACCATCATAAAGCCCGACATCGAGTGCACAAACGGTATATACCATGTCATCGACCGCGTTCTCCTGCCGCGCGCCGTAGAGGCACGGTTGAAGCAGCAGAGCGTCGGGAGCGGTGATTGAGCACCGACCGACCCCCATATTTCAGTCTCTGACCAACCCTCGTTTTCCGAACATCGTCCGGGTTGCAAGACAGACCACCCCAACCGCCACATTGATCACCCCGAGACCCCAAACCAGGTTACTTTCCTGCAAGGAAGACCAGAACCAGGCCAGCGCTGTTGATAAGGGCGGATGCGGAACCGGTGTCCTCCCTCTGCTGATCGAGCATCAGGAACGCACCCTCCGGCCGCACCGAACTCCCCATGAGAGAGGCGGGCAAGAGGGCAAGTGCAAATCTCAGTGGCCCCGCAACCCCGAAGAGGCAGACAAGCAGACCGCTGACCGCCATGACGGCAAACCCGGCAGCGACGATCTTCCTGCGGCTCACGCGCCTTGTGAGCCAGAGGTAGAGGAACGGCCCCCATATTAGAGCAACGGCGTTCAGGGCGAAGTAGAGACTGTACCACTGTTCAGAGAGCCCGAAGCCCTCCGGATAGATATAGGACGACGCCAGGACAAAAGCAAGCGATGCTGTGCTTACAAGCGAGAAGATAACACGAAGGTATGTGAACCGCGGGTTCGAGAGAACAACCCCAAGTCTGCGTACCGCCTCTGTCACGCTACCGGTCGATCGCGATGGGGCAGTCTCCTCGAGCAACCGGCCGCCAATGAACGATACAACACCGATGAAGGCGAGCGTCAGAAAGAGACCGCGCCATGAGGTGTAGGGGAGCATGGATGCCCCGAGAATCGGAGCGACCGCCGAGGTTATGACGACCATCGACTGGACGATAGCGAGCACAGACTCCTGTCTCCTCCTTTCGTAGAGATCCTTGACCATCGCCATCGAGACCGCGGAAGCGGCGCTACCTCCCGCAGCCTGGAGGATCCGGAACACGATCAGAGGCCAGATACCCCACGATGCGGCGCACCCAAAACTTGCTATGATGTAAACCACAAGCCCCCGAGAAGGAGGACCGGACGACGACCGTACCTGTCAGAGAAGGGTCCCCAGAAGAGGAGGCCGAGGCTGAAGAAGAGGAAGAAGAGGATCAGGGTCAGGTTCGTCAGGCTGGCGGGGACTCCAAAGAGATCTGCCATCCCTGGCAGGGGGGAAGGTAGAGATCGGTTGAGAGCGGAAAGAACGCAGAGAGTAACGCGATAAGGAATATGATACCCCGCTCGCCGGGATACCGCTGGTTCTTCTGCATGAGAACGTCTCGATCACATCTGATGGCGAGATGTGTATATGTTAAAGAACAGTATGCTGCTATGGGGATTCGAACCCCAGTCGCAGGAGTGAGAGTCCTGCATGATTGGCCGGTCTACACTATAGCAGCGCAGTGCACCAATGTGCCTTAAAACGTTGTCCTTTATGATATTTAAACCTGTCCAGCTACACCAGTCTGGATTTCTGCCGGCAACCAGGCGATCTGAGCTTCATACGGGCTTGAATTCCTCCTTTTTTCAGCGATTTCCGTCACAGACATCCATAAGTAGCTTACCATCTAACCTATACCGGCAGCAATGAGCAGTCTCGAAGAGCAGATACGGGAGATCGAAGACGAAATCAGGAAAACTCCCTACAACAAGGCGACCGCCAAACACATCGGCCGCCTCAAGGCGAAACTCGCGAAGATCCGTGACGAGGCTGTAGCCCGGGCGATGGCCTCCGCCGGAGGGGGCGAGGGCTACTCCGTCAAGAAATCGGGAGACGCCACCGTTGTCCTGGTCGGATTCCCGTCTGTCGGTAAGAGTACGCTGCTCAACAGTCTCACCGGTGAGAACCTGAGCGAGACGGCCTCCTACGCCTTCACGACCGTCACTGTCATACCGGGCGCGATGGAACACCGTGGCGCAAAGATCCAGATCCTTGATATCCCGGGACTTATAGCCGGCGCAGCCATGGGGAAGGGCCGCGGAAAGGAGGTTATTGCCGTCGTGCGGAGCGCTGACCTGATCCTTATACTGGTCGACGTCTTCAACCAGCAGCATACGGACGTCCTGCTCCGGGAACTCCATGATGCGGGTATCCGGATCAACCGGGAGAGACCCGATATCACCATCAAGAAGACCGGCAACGGCGGGATCAGGTTGAACACCGTCGGTGCCGTTGACCTCGATATAGAGGAGATCCGATCGATCCTGGCCGAGAACAAGATCATGAACGCAGAAGTCCTCATCCGGGAAGGAGTCACCCAGGACGATTTCATCGATGCGATGATTGGAAACCGTGTCTACGTCCCGGCGTTTATCGCGGTCAACAAGGTCGACCTGGTCGACGAGAGGATGCGGCAGGAGATCGAGAAGAACCTGACCGAACGATTTGGTGAACCCCCGATCATGGTCTCCGCGCAGAGCGGTTACCACATTGAAGAACTCAAGGACGCCATCTTTGATAACCTGGGGTTCATGCGTGTTTACCTGAAACCGGTCGGCGGCCCCGCGGACATGGACGAACCGCTGATAATCCGGAGCCCGGCAACGGTTGAGGACGTCTGCAACCGTCTCCACCGTGATTTCGCGGATAAGTTCCGTTACGCAAAGGTCTGGGGCAGATCCGCAAAACACGACGCCCAGCGCGTCGGGCTCAATCACCGGCTCGCTGACGGGGACATCCTGACCATAGTCACCCGCCGCTGATGACCTCCTGGAGGACAGGGAGCGGTGCATCCGTTTTCAGGGCCGTGCCCGAGTAGTGGGCACGGCTTGCCCTGTAGCCAAGAGACCTTAGCCGCTCGATCACGCTCTCGATGCTGGCCGGGGAGACGCGGAGCGATCTTGCCACAACGTGGTAGTCGTAGTGGCTTGAGGTATCGAGTTCCTGCCGGCAGGTTGAGACCAGCCTTGAGAGCCGGGGGACCGTCCCGGCCTTAACCGACGGCAGGGTCTCCTGCATCGCGGCGAGGGTCTGATCATCGTTGATCCTGCCCGTCCAGAGCGGGCCGACAGCTACAAGGCCGGCGCCGCAGAGCGGGCAGTCTGCAGGTGCCGGGAGCATCCCGGTCTCTTCCGTCCGGTAGAGGCAGGTGGGGCACTGCATCACGTAGCCTATCCGTGCCAGCGTCCGGTCGGCCGCCGCAGCACCGTTGCGGATCCGCAGGTGCAGCCGGTGGAAGTGCTCGTGGGCGTAACAGAAGAGGGGTTCCACGCCGCGGTCGTACCGGATCACCTCGCGCACGACAAACCCGAGCAGCGTCCGGAGACCTACCTCGGCGTGGTACTCGGTGTTCCTGGGCCGGGAGAAGTAGCGGCGCATCCCCGCCGGAAGGTGCGCCCCGCAGAGCGGTGCGGTGTCGGTGGCTGTGACGAAGAGGTAGTTCCCTGCGCTCCGTACGGCGGAGTCCACGAAGGGCGCCGGTGTTCCAAAGGGGTCGAGGTCGACGGCATCAAACCTCCTCCCGCTCATAAGCACGTTTGCGTCCTGGCATGTGACCTCGATCTCCAGACCAGACATCTCGACGTTATGCCGGATCAGGTCGACCGCTCTCTCGCTCCGGTCGTTGATCGTCACCGGTATCCCAACCTCGCCTGCCACACGGAGCCCCCGTGCACCTGAAGCCCCCATCGCATCGAGGTAGTCCCGCGGCCGGAGGACGGTGAGCAGCAGGACGGTGGCGTCCCGGTTCAACTCCATGCGCGGGTTGTAAAAGACCGGGGAGTTCGCCGGCAGAAACGGGAGGGCAGGGTCCTGTCGGGACACAAAAAACCGGGTTCCCCCTTCGGTAACCTCAACGAGATCCATATTTTCCGGGATACGTGGATGCTCGATACCCTTATACCTTCTCATGGGTAATACTTTTAGCCCAGCGTGTGGGCTTGTGGCCTAGCCAGGATATGGCGTCAGCCTCCTAAGCTGAATGTCGGGGGTTCAAATCCCCCCAAGCCCGTTGCTTCTTTTTATGCTTCTGCCTTGAATCACGGGGATATCTCATAGGGAAGAGGCCGTCCCGGTGACACGCGAGACGTGCCAGGAAGTGCATCTCATGCGTCATGCTGGACCAATCTCTGAAATCCTGTTCCAGTCCCGGTGCAACGGATCTTCCCTCTGAGATCTCGAATGTCGAGTCAGGGGAGGGAGATGCTTCAATCACCTCCCCCTCTCAGCCCCTCCCCGAAGGGGGCGATTCTCCATCAATACGGTGCCCTGAAGGCTATCTTTATGGCTTCTCGGTGAAACCCTCTCCGAAATCTCGTTTCCATCCCCGTGAATGGCCCTTAGGCCAACGTCATGCACTGCCCGCCCCCCTGTTAAGGAGGTGTGGGAGGAAGCAGCGGAGCGCCGGGTAGGGAGTGTCCCGTATCCAGGTAAGAAGGCGTCTGTGTGGCATGTCGTGACATGGGGGGAGGTTTCAATCCTATCCCCCGCTGGGCGATTCCACATCGATACGGTGCCCAGGGAGAACTCTGTGGCGTATCAGCAGAACCGTCCTTGATGATTCAGTTTTCGTCCCGATGCACGGCCACCAGGTTGGTTAGGATGTTTGAAGGTGCGAGAAAAAGACCATCCAGGGAACGTGTCGAGAGAGTGGGAGGACACGCAGCGTCCCAGGGGTGTTTTTCGAAAAGATGCCGGGAGAGAGAATGGCACCACTGCGGCAGGCCACACGCCAGAAACCTCTCACGTACATCATACACCCGGTGAGTCCACGGCCCCTCCTGTGCTGTTACAAATAACCGGGTTATTTATCCTTCAATCGTGAACCTAACTCCTCAATAATGAGCGCTTCAGCCCATCTCAGGATTACCCGGCCGCACAACGCCATAGTTGCCGGGCTTACCGCGCTCCTTGGCTACCTCATCGCCACGGGGACGCTCACGATGCCAGCGCTCCTCCTCGCTGTGATCGTCGCGCTCATCACTGCCGGCGGAAACGTCATAAACGACATATTCGACATAGATATCGACAGGATCAACCGACCCGATCGTCCTCTACCGGCCGGCGAGATCAGCCCCGGCGCTGCAAAGAACTACACCCTGGCCCTATTCAGCTCCGGGATTGTGCTTGCCGCCCTGACGACACCGCTCTGCCTTGCAATAGCCCTCATCAACTCGGCCATCCTGGTAGCTTACGCCGCCCGACTGAAACGCACCCCGCTCCTCGGCAACATCGCTGTTGCCTACCTGACGGCCAGCGTCTTCCTCTTCGGCGGGGCGTTTGCGGGCGTCTTCGGGCTCATCAGCAACCTCTCGCTTGCAGCCATCACTTTCCTTGCAACCCTGGCACGGGAGGTCCTGAAGGCTGCAGAGGACGTCGAGGGGGATGCAGCTGGCGGCGCACGCACCCTTCCCATGATCATCGGTATCCGGCGGACGGGGGTGTTCGCGCTCGCCTGTTCCTGCTGTGCCGTGGCGGTAAGCCTCCTTCCCTTCGGCAGATGGTGGAGCGGGTTCTACCTGGCCGGTATCACGGTTGTGGACATCGTCATCCTGGTCGGCGCCGCCAGAGGAGCGGCCTGCACACGGCCGGACTGCGTCCGTGCGTCCCGGGCACCATCCATACTCCGGGCAGGGATGTTTGCTGCTCTTGCGGTGTTTGCGATCGCCGCGGTTATCTGAACGGGATGGGACTGGGCGTCTCGCCCCATCCCCCTGTTGGCGATTCTCCATCGATACGGTGCCAGCAAGGAAACATCGCCACTTAATACCCGCCCCCACGGAAGTGGAGGAGGCTTGATGGGCGTCGGACTGTCCAGTCCTTCCAGCAGGCAATCATCCTGACACCGCAGCGCCCTCAAAACACCCTGCCGCGCTGATAATTTTATCTGGTTATGGACGAGAGTTGTTACCCGGGAGATCTTAATGAAGGTTTACCGGCACGGGGAGACATACATAGCACCGAAAGGTTCCTTCTTTGACGGGAACGTGAAGATAGAAGGGAATTTTATCACTCCACCCTGGACGCACATCTGGGGAAACGTGGTTGTTACCGGCCGGCTTGAACTCGGCCCCGGATCAACGGTCGGCGGGTTTGTGGAGGCCGAGAGCGCCATCATCGGCCACGACGTCAGGATCAAAGGACCGCTCCGGGTGCTCGATAGCGCCACCGTCTGTGACAACGCCTGCCTCCACTCGATCCAGGCGGGAGGAGATGTCATCCTGCGGCCCGGTGTGAAGGTCGGGGTCGTGACCAGCGAAGAGACGATCTACGTCTATGGAAAAGTCAGCACCGAACAGTTACTGGGCCGGGCCGTGAAGGTCCACGCCCCCTGACGGCGGTTCGAGGCCGAGCAGGGCAACATCCCTCAACGCCGCCCAGTCGGCAATGGTCTCCACACAGCCGTCTTTCAAGTTCACAACACCGATGGCGGTGATCCCCATCCGATCGGCCATATCGATCCCGTCTTTTACCTCCACAAGACAGCCAACACCGATGATCGCCCGCGGACGGTACTTCCGGGCCATCCTCTTTATGAACGTCGAGCCCGGCACTATGAATACCCTGTAGCCGAGTCTTTCGAGCCAGACAACGTTCTCCCCGACCTGACACCGACCGCAGTTCCGGCATTTAAGGCCTTCCGGCGTCAGGTTCGCCGGGCACTGTGCCGAGCGCAGGCACTGTGGCAGAAAGACCGCACGCTTCTCCACCGGGATCTCCGAGAACGCTTTCTGGTTCATGCTGTTACGAAGCGTTATGAAGAACGTGATGAGGTCCCCATCATCCAGCCCGAGGAGTTTGCAGAACGCCTTCACAAGCCCTTCCATGGCGACCATAGCCGGTATCAGGATCTGCGGCAGGTAGAACTTCCCTCTCCTGACCGAGGCGACTGTGAGGAATGCGAGTGCTACCGCGAGGAGCAACATCCCGAGGACCACAAAGAACGTCACCTCTCCTATCAGGATCATCACCTGCCCCCAGACACCGGTCTCAAGTAGACTCATCGCTCAAACCCTCCTTTCCCCTCTATCAGCCGGAACGACTCTGCGTAGGGCGGTCGCAGCACCCCGACCTCCGTGACGATCGCATCGACCAGGTCGAGCGGAGTGGCGTCGAAAGCGTAGTTCAAGATCGCCACATCATCGGGTGCAAGCATACGGTCACCGCAGCGGGCGAGTTCGGCGCGGTCCCGCTCCTCGACAATGACCTCCTCCTCGCTCTTTGCAGGATCAAACGTCGAAACCGGCGCCGCAACGTAGAACGGGATACCATGGTGCCGGGCTGAAACAGCGTGCATGTATGTCCCGATCTTGTTAAAGACCGCGTCCCGGGTGATCCTGTCAGCCCCGACAATAACACAGTCGATCACCCCTTTCCGCATAAGATAGGCGGCTGTCGAGTCGGTGATGAGGGTCACATCGATCCCATCCCGGTTAAGTTCCCAGCATGTGAGGCGCGAACCCTGGTTCAGCGGCCGGGTCTCACAGGCGAGCACCCGCACCTCCTTCCCGGCCTCAACCGCCGACCGCACAACGCCGAGGGCCGTTCCCCAGCAGCGGCAGGCGAGCGCCCCCGCGTTACAGTGGGTGAGCAGCGTGCACATCTCCGGGAGAAGTTCGGCGCCGAACGCACCGATCCTCCGGCAGGTCTCTTCATCCTCCACGGCAACTGCGTTAGCCTCGCG
>Ga0116194_1001018_pt1 | contig 18926 bp, 9 predicted proteins | sample AD_SCU001_MetaG_FD_89887 | JGI IMG/M metagenome (GOLD analysis project Ga0116194, IMG submission 89887) | Active sludge microbial communities of municipal wastewater-treating anaerobic digesters from China - AD_SCU001_MetaG | ecosystem: Engineered > Bioreactor > Anaerobic > Digestate | place...
GATCAATGGTGAAATGAACCTAATGATAGCGAACCTTAATGATAATCTTGTTAGGATTATTCGATTGTTGGGGCAGGATTGTGAAAAATACTACGGATTGGAGGGTTGATGCGGAAAGCCGGAGGTACCACGAGAGCCTAGATTCGGATCACTATCTAATGACCCCATATGAGGCGTTCTGGACGAGATTGCCGGAAGAATGCAAGTTGAACATGTTCCTGGAGAGAATGGAGAGTGAATTAAATGCAGGCAAATAAATTTAGAATCATTCAAGAGGTATATAAAGTCAAAACATTCGGGACTACACAGACCATCGATTATCGTCCCTTGATCATTTCACTTCGATCTCGTCCTCAAGACCAAGATCCATCAGAGCAGATCTCATCTCCTCGATCTCCTGGATAGAGGCGTCAGATACCTCCACCACGACCCTGAGCTTCAAACCCTTTCTCGAAACGAACTTCGAGAGGACTTTTGTGTAGAAGTTCATCCATTTCTGAGGCGGAACGTCGCCATCCCACGCGACCACCTGGCTTTTGATAGTCCCCTGAGATGATCCGGAGAGATTTCCCGATATCGCCATAACGCTGAAATTCCCCTCGTCGGATCCAGCTTCAAAGACGCCATCGTTGCCGATGACCCCTCCCGTCGCCTCCCAGATCACGTTGCTCAGGGATACTTCTTGACCGTTCTGATCGAGGCCCTTGACCGAGAAGGCCTGTTTCGAGCCGGGACTTACGGTCACATCCTGGGGTGTTATGACCACTCGCTGCAGCTTGATCTCTTCGTCCTTGATAACCACCCGTGCTTCTCCAGCTATCCCATCGGAAACGGCCTTCACGACAAAGGTTCCCTCGTCAGGCCCGGATCGAAATGATCCAGAGTCGTCGATGGAGCCCCCGAAGGCCGACCAGCCGATCGCCTCGATAGATACTTCACGACCATGATCATCAAAGCCTCTCGCGACGAACCGAACTTCGTCGCCGGGCCTGAGGACTACATTATCAGGGGAGACCACAACTTTCTTAACGTCTATCTCGACGTCGATGGGCTCTTTGACGATGAAGATCTCATCAGATATCTCGACCTCGCCAGCTCTAAGTTCGGTATTCGAGAAGATCGGATCGTACCTGCCGCTTCCGGCCTTTCCTACGTAAGCAAATATCCCGTTGGAGACGCCGTTTGCGATCGTCTCCTTGACCGCGGATGGATCGAGAAGTCTAGGAAACTGGGGCGAAGCAAAAAAGGCGTCTCGTACCGCCCTGGTCGACCACTCTTTGAAAGCAGGAGGCCAGTTTCTTATGAGGAAGTTGGGGCTTATCCTATCATCGACGATGCCTTTCTGTCTCAGGTCGTTTATGTAGAGGTCGATGAGGCTCTTTGCTGCGCTGGAGTGGGCCAGACCCAGATCAGTCAGAAGGATCTTGTTCTCTTTGTCCAGGAGAGCTATGTTCTTGTAGCTCCTCCAGACCGCCTCCTCAAGATCGCGTCTCGCCTTCGCGATGTTCTCGTTTACGAATCTCTTTTGTCCGTCGTCCAGATGGAGGAGCCTCTCCTCGTCGCGGATCTTCTCCCAGGCGAGGAGCTTGCGGGCCTCGCTGGCCATAGCCGCATCGTTCTCGGCTATAGCCCAGACGATGGCGCTCTTGAAGGTGCGGGCGGAGGTCCCGTGGTCGCGAGTCAGCGACTCCACGAGTCTGATCGTCTCGTCGTCCCGCCTCCTGTGGTTTGGAGATAGGATGGCGATCGTCAGAGCAGGATGGTCCGGTATATCGTTGCTCTTCTCGGGGAAGGGGATCGGCTTTATGCCCTTGTTATCGTTGAAGACCTTGAGGATCGCGTTTCGAACAGAATCGTCGATATCCCGCCTCTCTATCCCCGCCTGCCGGTCGACGAAGATCTTGTTGATACCTGGAGTTGGTCCAAACTTGTACCTGTTTCCTTCGACTCTCAGAAAATAGCAGCTTTCGCGTAACGCTTCCAGGACCGTCTCGACGTTGCCGATGTCGAGGTCGGGATCTGCTACACCGAGCCTGATCTCCGGAAGGCTCGCGTCGGTGCCGGAGGTCTGGCCGCCGTTTGACTCGAAGAAGATGGCGGTTGCGACTTTGCGATGAAGCCTGGCCCTTTTGATCGCTTTTGTCGATTCGTTATCAAGCCTGATAGCGTGAGAGTCGTTCTTGCCCATGATATCGGTCGTGACGGCGCCTTCCAGCTTGTCCTCGCCGAGCTGCTCGAAAGTGGCGGCCCGAAATATCGGGTCGTCGAGAGGAGCAGTCCCTAGACCTATGAGGGCGTCGGAATGGGCTCCTGTGTAGTTCTCCTGGTAGGCCTTCGAGACCCAGAAGGCTAGAAGCCTCAGGACGCCCCTGGTTCGCTGGAACCTGGGAAGAGCCTGCCACTTTCGCTCGAAGACCGAAAGGACGATCGGATGGAAGGGGTAGGCGGCCTCGAACTCCTCCTGAGCTTGATCGACCGGAAACCAGCCTGGCACCTGGTTCTTGTGGGATCTGACCCAGGCCGCGTACTCCCTGCATGTCTTTATGGCATCCTTGCTCAGCTGGACACGGCCGTCGGGGTTCATCTGAGAGCCCCACTCAAAGAGCCTGCGTCTTATGATCTCGGCGGTGTCGGCATCTGCAGACATGATCACAGCTTTGCTGGTCCTGTCCAAGAGCTTCTTGAGCCTCCCGTAATCTTGCTCGTCCTCCGAAGTCATCTCCATCTCGGAGGCGGGTATCGAGACGACCAGAACGACATTATCCATACCGCTTGCGACCCCCGAGAGGTTTTGGAGAAAATCGTAGAGCTGGTCGGATAAACCGTATTTGCGAAAACGGTTGACGTAGTTCATCAGCTCGTCCATCAGGATTATGCAAGGTCTGTCCCTGGGGAGGAGCTTCCTTATGACGTCGCCGCCCGGAGCGACCTGCTCCTGTTCATGATCTCTGATGAGGTTGAAGCTCTCCATACCGCCGAGCTGGTAGGCTATCTCGCCCCAGGGGGTCTTTCTTGTCGGTTCACCGTCACCGCCCCTGCCCGCTATCGAGTCGAACTCGGTTCCAACGAAGACCGCCGTTGCGGCCTTTGGCATGGCGTCCAGACCCGCCTCTTCGAGGATCTTATCGACACCCGTCCAGCTGCTGGCTGCGGGACCGTTTTGGGCGAGGTGGTAGAGGAGGGTGAGGGCGTGGGTCTTTCCGCCGCCGAACTGGGTTGCCATGTTGTAGACAGCCGAGACGGTCGCATCCCCAGAGAGGCGGCGGGCGACCTCTGCGGCCATCGAGGTGAGGTTCTTGGTGAGGTAAGTCCGCTCGAAGAACTGGGTTGGGTTCTTGTAGTCGTCGGGAGCGTTGCCGTCCCTCACCTGGTCCAGATGGACCGCGAACCTAGATGCGTCCAGAGGCTTTCCTTCCCGGAGATCTTGACGGGGCGTTGCCACCTTATGCCAGGGTGTGAGTGCCATCTTCTTACTCTCCATCTCTCCATCTCATCGATCGGTCAAAATCACATCACGTTAAACCGTCCGGTGTTTCCGTCGAGCCGCCACCACTTGAAGAAGCCATAGGGGAACTGGTCGGAGTCTTCCCTGCTGCCCATGGCGATCAGCGTCTCACCGTCGAGGTTCATCCTGCCCTCAAGCCCGAGTCCCGCGACCACCTCAAGGAGGTCTTCGATCAGCTGAGGGCCCTGGCCCGAGCGGCGCCTGTAGCAGAAGACGATCCTCAGATCGGCACGGGTGCAGAGGACCTTCCAGAGGGAATAGGCGATCTTGTCGTTCTTCTTGCTGTTTTCAAGCTCCATGACCGCTGCCGGGAACCGCCACCCTCCGCCGCCGGGAAAGGCGACGACGTCCAGGGTGAGGTACTCGGATCGCGACACCGGCAGGATCTGGTGCTTATGCCCCTTCGCCGAGGCCGTCCAGCCGAAGGAGGCGCAGGTCTCGACGACGACGTCGGTCAGGTACCTCGTCCAGTCGGCGAGCCTCTCCTCGACGGAGGCTTCTCGAAGGAGGGAGGCTTTCTCGTACCGCCTGACGCTTTCAAGGAAGGCGGCCCTCCAATCATCGGAGAGGGTCACAGGTTCAGCCCCTTCTTTCTGGCCAAGACGCCGTCGATCCACCGCTTCTCGGAGCTCCCGGGAGGGTAGATCGCCGAGAGGGACTGGGCGAGCTTCCAGACGCTCTGGTCCTGGCCCACCTCCTCGACGATGAACCGCTTTAGAGCGTCGCTTCTACCGTCGGCAAAGAGGAGCATCGCCTGATGGAGCCGGTCGAGGGCCGTTTTACCCAGTAGCGGCAGGCTGAGTCCTGGCCCCTCATCCTCCTTCTTCGTCTGAGCCTCGACACCGGTCCCGAAAAGCTGGGTCTGGGCATCCTTCTTCTTCGTCTTCCTCCCCCTGCCGCCAACTTGGACCGACGCCTTCTCGAAGAGGTAGCGTGCCCTCTCGGCAACGGGGAGGAGACGGGCCTGACCTCCCTTCACCTCGACGACGCTCGGCATCTTCTCCAGATGGGCTCCGAGACCCTGGGCGATCTTCCTAGCGGCGTCGTACTCCAAAAAGAAGCCCTTCGATCCGCCGTTACTCCGGGACGACGTCTCCTCAGTCTCTTCTCCCTCTTCTATCTCCTCGTCACTGTTGCTCTCCGCTATTCCTGAGACTATGACGTTGTTTCCGTTCCCGTTTATTCCAGTCGATAAGGTCCAGAGCCACATCGCCGTGAGCCTCGCATCCTCCTCGAAGCCTGTGGCGTCAGCCCCCTCAAAGAGCATGTTGAGGGCTTCCCTCGATACAGCGGCCCATACCTCCTCCAGGTACTCTTCCAGGAGGACGACCTCGCCGCTCGCCTTCTCGACCCTTGAGTACCGGGAGTAGACCTCTAGAGCTGGCCCGAGGCATGAGAAGATGGCGTCGGCGCCGACGACCCCCTCTCTCGCGAGGCGGGGGAGCCAATCATGGATGCGCCTCGGCAGCTCTGCGAGAACGTCCCTCCAGTCGCCGACCTCTTCCCTCAGGGTCCCGTCCGGATTTTCTCGTGGGCGACAGATGATGTGAATGGAGGAAGCCAGCGCAGCTGAATTCTTAGCTCGAAGCCTATTTGCGCTTTCTGTATCAATTGGCCATGATGCAGTAATAATCCAACCTGCTTCTATCATAGCCTGAAGCATCGCTTCCCAGCCTGTGGTGGTCTTGTTGGCAAAGACGACAACACCAATACCATCCGGCACTAAAATCCGTCGACCATCAGTTAGTGCCTGGGTCATGGTGGACTCAAAGTAAACCTTGTCTTTGCCTTTTACTTCATCCACGATAATTTCCTCGTCTTTGGGCGCCAATAAATCTGTAAACTGAGCTCTTGCAAAAGATGGCAAGGTACGTTTTAGCCATACATAGAAAAAATCGGATAGATCTGAGTATGGCACAGCGTCGTAGTAGGGTGGGTCTGTTATAAAAGCCGAAGAGCTATCATCAGGTAAAGTGTGCTTAGTGGCAGAAAATTCCCCACATGTACTTTGGCCACTACAACTGGTCCAGCTTTCAACCACCTTCAATGAATAATCGATGCTCGTTTTCCACCCACTTCCTTCATCTATGACAGGGACCATTTCTGCAAATTCTGATCTGAATGGGATTGCTTGACCTTGATTAAAAATTTGCATAATAGATATTGTTGTCGAATCCCAAATACAGTTGGCAGTGCATCTTACAGAGACCCGATCTAATAACAATGCCAGACACGTATGAACCGCCGCCGCTAAACCGTTGTCTTTCTCTTCGGACAACATCTCCCCGGCCTCCCCGACCAGCCGCGCCAAGGTCGTAAGCGCCAGAGCCTGCCGGGGTGTGAAGAGATCTTCGAAACGATCCATGCCATATTTTCGTTGGGAGAAGGCCCGGCCAGCTCCGCTCCCACCGCCCAAGGGGGTCGGCTCATCCGGCACCAGGGAAAGTGCGCCCATGTGCTCCGCCTTCTTCCGCTCAAGCTCCTCGGCCGCCTTCTTTGCCGCTGCCAGGTCCTGCCCCGTCGGGAGACGATAGAACCTGCCCCGCTCGCCGGGCCTCGTCGTCACCACGGCGAAGAGCCGGGCGTCAGCAGCGCCGCCCCGGCGGGCCTTCAGCTGCCTTCGGACCGAGGCGACGGGGGTGGTGTATCCGCAGACCGGGCAGGTCCCCGAACCCCTTCGGATCGTTCCCTCACCGACGTCTTTCGCCTTGACATCTTCCAGGATCTCGAAATCAACGCACTTCTCTTCGATTTTCGGGACCATCCGCAGAGCTACAGATCGGTTCCTCTTCTTGGCGAGCCAGAGGGACCGCATCAGGGGAACCTCGGCACCGCAGCCCGGTCCCTCACAGGTTATTGTCCGGGCCCATAGGTAGGCGATAGGAACGGCGCCATCAGGGTCGGTAGGGTAGAACTCGGCCAGCTCCTTTTCCGCTTCAACCTTGATCCAGGCCCCCCAGCGCCTCACCTCGTCCGCCAGGGTCTGGCCGTACCTAGGGATGTACTCCAGGACGACCTTGTTGAGGAGGACGGCGACGGGGTTGAGATCGGAGGCGAAGGCGTCGGCCCCGACCCGGAGCGCCTCCAGGGGTATGGCACCTCCCCCGGCGAAGGGGTCGACGACCAGGGGGCGGGTGCCGGGTATGCCGCCAAGGGCTTCGTGGGCCGACTGAGTGAGGGCCCGGGCGGCCTTAAGATACCGCTCGTCGGTCGAGTTGTCCCAGTTGGCAAAGTCGGCGATGAAATCGAGGAGCGCCCGCCGGAGCTCCAGAGGGTCGTCGAGGTCTCTTGCTCCCGTCTTCATCGGGTCCCAGAACTTTCCCATTATACTCTTCGCGTCGTCGAAGAACCTCTCAGGGCATGGGGGGTCGTCCGGCGTTGGGGCCGGGTCAGGCCAGAGGGAGGCGCAGACGACGGCCCTGCAGGCTGCGAGAGGTCGGCGAGCCCACCATATGTGCAAGGTCGATATGTGGCCGTGCCTGATGGATTTCTCGCGGCGAGCGTGCCTGCTGATCTCTTTAATCGGGAGGTCGACCTCGATCAGCCGTTTGGGATACTCTGCTCGACCGCTCATTTCTCAGCCCCCAAGATCTTATCCGACCCGACGTGATAGTGCTCGATCTTCACCAGAGGCTCCCAGCCTAGACGCGCCGGGTCCTGGATGGTATGGACTTCAGGTTTAGTTGAGCTGTTGTAGACGACGTAGAGCCAGTAGTCTTTCTTCAGCCTCTCCGCCGTCTTGTACTCGTTCGTCGTGAGGGCGATCTCCCCGACCCCCGACCTGCCCTTCACCTCGATGAACCTCACCTCGATGGCGGTCTTCGGATCTTCAGGATGGGGCCTCCTGGATATGAGGTCGAACCCACGGTTCTCAGCCTCAACGCTCTCGACCTGCCACCCTCGCGCCTCTTCGTAAGCTGTAACGGCCCGGACGGCGATCTCTTCGATCTCCTTGTCCTGAACCGCCACCCCGATCTCGGGAGATCCCCGATCAGGGTGGGGGAGAACCCAGGCCCGTCCATGATGATGGATGTCTGAAACGGTGAGCTGCCTCTCCTGTCCCAGCTCCCTCCTCCGCCTCTCCAGCCTCAGGTTCAGCTCGTCGACCCTATCCTCGGTCATCTTGATGTTGGCGGCGATGAGGGGCGACGAATCCCCAGCCTGCTGTCTCGTCACCAGCTCGGCAAGCCTCAGATTCTGCCGATTGATCAGCTCGTTTAGGCTGATCTCCATGTGCCGTTCGATCGTTTGAAGCTCCCGTTCCCTCTGGGACACCACCTCGACTAGAAAGGGCTGCAACGCCTTCTCGAAGAGATATCCTTCCACAGCCTCTCTATCAGGCAGATCGTCCCCGTCAGGAACTCCGACAGCCGACCCCGAAGGTATCAGGTCCAGGAATATGGTGGGCTGGCGGATCGACATGGACCCATCCATATTCGTTTCGACGGCGAAGAGCCTCCGGTGGAGGGCGTTGCCCCGGCCATCGGCGACCGCTGCGCTGAATAAGTCGAGCCTCGTCGGGTTTTCGCGGTATAGGTCGAAAAAGACAGCCCCGCGCCTCAGGTCGGCCTCGGTATGGATAGAAGCGTGTTCCCTTACAGCCTCAAAGAGGGGATGGCCCGGAGTCACCCACTCGGCCGTAGGGTTGGCGGATAGAAGGGTCTTGTCGAAGACTATCTGCTTGTACTCCCTTCCCAGCTGACCGAACCTCGCCTCCAGACCCTCCCCGATGGAGAGGACCGTCTTTGGGATCTTCCCTGGGCTGTAGATGTGGAAGCTACCTTTCGCGCCTTTGAGCTGGAGGCCTGCAAGATGGGACGCCTCGACGAAGAAGTCCTCGATCACTTCAGGAACGAGCCTCTTCTCCTTAGCCTCCTCAGATTTTCCGACGATCGCCGAGAGGTTAAGCTCCCGCTTGGCCAGCCCCTCCAGGGTCGAGTCGGTGATCCTTCGGAACCGCTCGATATCTACATCCTCGATGATTCTGTTCTTGATCGCCTCCTCGGTGAGGCTTCTTGCGTACATCTCCCGGAGCATCCGTTCGAGCTGGTTTGAGGGCATCACCTCGCCCAGGACGTTGAAGACTTTGCCGGTGTTCTTAGGGTCGAGGTCCCTCTCGATGTTCTTTATCCGGTCGAAGAGCATCTGGAGGACTCGGCCCTCGCGGGTGTTCGTCGATACGAAGTTGAATATCAGGCAGTCCTTATCCTGGCCGTACCGATGTATCCTGCCCATCCTCTGCTCAAGCCTCATGGGGTTCCAGGGGATGTCGTAATTTATCATGAACCAGCAGAACTGGAGGTTGATCCCCTCGCCGGCGGCCTCCGTCGCCGCCATCACCTGGCATTCCTCTTTGAACTGCCGCTCAGCGTTGATCCTCGTTCCGGGGGCGTCCCTGTCCCCCACCTTCATCCCGCCATGTATCTGGGTGACCGATAGCCCCCACTCGATCAGCTTCCCCAGGGGCCTGCCGTCTTTTCCGTCCCCTGCCAGGTAGTCAAGGGTGTCCTTATGCTCGGTGAATAGGAGGAGCTTCATCTTGGGGTCGTCAAAGATCCCATGCTCCTTCATCACCTCCCGCAGCTTCAATAGCTTCGACTCGACCTCCCTCTCCTCCAGATGGCGGGCCTGGTCGATCAGCTTGCCAAGCCGTTTTATCTCCTCCCTCAGGGATTCCGGATCGATGGAGGCGACGGCCTCCTCCAGCAGGTCCAATATCCCCTGCTGTTCGTCTTCGGGCAGCTCGTCGAACTCTTCGGGGACCTTCTTCAGTATCTGCTTCTGGCGGTAAGCTTCGGGATCGGCAAGGATCTTCTCCCGCTTCTCCTTAATACGCTCCAGGCTTCGTCTCAAAGCGTAGGTGCTGGAGGCGAACCTCCTCTGGAGCATCGCCATGGTGAAACCGAGAGCCCTCCCTCGAACCTGGTTCTCGTCCTGGCTGGCCTTGATCGACTGATCTTCGACGTAGCTGTAGAGCGCATCGTAAAGGTCCCACTCTTCATTGTCGATCTTGAACTCTATAGTCTGGACGATACGCCTTGTGAATAGGCTCATAGCCTTCCCGGTATCTGGATCGGGGAACGTCACCAGCGCCTCTTTCACCCTCCTCAAGTAGAAGGGGGCCTCGTGCAGTCTCATCGCCTCCTCCAGGCTCTTTACGTCGGCGTAAACGTCCTTATCCAGCAGCCTGAGGAAGAGACTGAAGTTATCGGTATCGCCCTTGTGAGGTGTGGCGGTCATCAGAAGATAATGGTCGGTCATCTCCGAGAGGGCCTCGCCCAGCTGGTAGGCCAGGGTCTTGTGATCGGCGCTGTAGGCGCTCATCTTGTGAGCCTCGTCGACGATGATCAGGTCCCAGTGGCTGCGGAGCAGGCTCTCCTTGGCGTCATCGATCCGAGATACCCAGGGTAGGGACGTTATAGCCTGATCCCTCTCCTGCCACGGGTTCGAGCCGTATATGGTCCTTAGGATATCGCTCCGGATGACGTCGAACCGCTCGTGGAACTTGTCCTGCATCTCCCTCTGCCACTGGAAGGTGAGGTTGGCGGGAGTAATTATGAGGGTCCGCTTGATCATGTCCCTGATCTTCAGCTCCTTGATCAGGAGACCCGCCATGATCGTCTTGCCTGCGCCGGGATCGTCAGCTAACAAGAACCGGATTCTCGGAAGCTTCAAGAAATAGTCGTAGACCGCCTCTAGCTGGTGGGGAAGGGGATCGACCCTCGCGATCGAGAGGGAGAAGTAGGGGTCGTACTCATGAGCCCATTTCAGCCTTCTTGCTTCAACTCCGAGCCGGAACCTGGAGGGATCGCCGTCAAAAGGCTCCGAATCAGAGGTGACGTTCTTGAGGGTGCTCAGCTGTTCCTGGGATAGCACTCGATCGTAAAACTGGTTTGTTCTCAGCCCCTTGCCGCTGACCTTGACGAAATCGCCCATCTCAGCTGTTTTCGTTATCTCGATCGGTTCGGGGAATATTGGTCCCTCTACGATAGCGTTGGGCTTGAGCGTTGTGGTTCTATTATTCAGGCGGTCATCCCTCCCTCGTCCTCGAACGTGAGGGCCGAAGTATCATAAGTCTATTGGTAGATTTATGAGCCAGAACAAATCGAAATCATAGCCTTTTCACTATTAGAGGACATAAGGCCTTACTGGTCGGTTCCTTGCCCAACAGCACGCGAGAGCTGGCGCTAGAACGAGATCATCGTGAACGCCCTCCCTCCATGCAGAATAGCTACGGTGAGCGGTCTTGAGGTCAATCTTCAAGATGGTTCAGAATAAAACGGACTACCCAATTCGCGGCCGTATATGTAGTGTTCTTCTTGATGTGGCCATCCCTGACCAATAATTGGCCGTAATCGCCGAGATTGGCGATTTCCTCGTCATTAAGACGAATCACAATACGCTTGTTTCTTGTGGGTTTCATATACCTTTAACACCATCCTCACTATTTGTTGGCACCCAGCATATGGACTGGCGCTACGTATATTGCCCGACATGCACGCCTTCAGGGAGTATCGTTCAAGTTTTGAGTATTCATCTTCTGTAAGCCTGATGGTGACCAGTTCCATGTAATAGAATATGATCTTCTTCATTATAAAAAGGCAGCGCTGCCATTCGACTACATGTATACATGTATCAATAATAATTTTCGATACGCCGCTCTGTCGTTTCATCTGAGGGGTTTAGCTGATGCAAACAGGCAATATTTGATAATGCGCCAAAATTAACGACATTTTCGGCAGCTATGATAGAAAATGCTCTGCATTCGGCCTCATAATCAGTATGTACCGGATGAGAACAAATGAGAAATTGAAGCCCAAACTGAATGAGGATCCAAGTTTACAACCCTTCTCCCAGTTCTCATTATCGCCGACATGGATTTGAGACCAGCTTTGAAGCCAGGCCCTTTCGCGAAGTTAGCCTATTAAACAGACCTGAGACCTCGCGTATATGAAGCTGGACGAGGGTCATCGCCTCGATAGAAAAGGAGGGGCGCGCTACACGCCACGACTCTTCTCCATTGCTCCTGCCGCCTTACATCACGCTCTAATACCCACGCATCCATTCGAGAGCATGGTCTTTGTTGGTCCGTTCACGGGTATCCCAAGGATCAAGCCGTATTGCTTCATCCGATGCTCTCATGGCTTCGTAGTACCGGCTTCTCCTGACAGCAAACAAGCTCGAATGGTGATGGGGTCGAAATCTTAAGCTCCATCATGAGTTATGTGACTCTCCTAGTCATTTGGATCGTATAGAGTCACATAACTAAAGCTGGAAGGGTCGGGGGTGAGGACGAAGGGGAGAAGATCTACTCCAACGCCAGACCGATGCCACCACAGCCCCGTCGTGGAAGGATCACCAGCCCGGATGATGGATAAGGACCTCAGGGACAACAGCCCCCAGGATCGCATTAGAGCTTTGAATATAGAGGTCGAATAAAAAAAGGGGGTTGGTAGTGGTCGCCTTTGTTAGACGTTCAAACGGTTTCAGGTGGCAAAGTTGACGCAGGCGATGAGGACACTAGCCAGAAAGCTGATGCTTTTGTCTTCCGATCGATTTCTCCAACTAAAAATCCGGTATCTGAATCATACCCCGACCATAGGGTTACAGCAGAAGCGTAAACTCCCCCCGGAGCGATGTTTGGAGGATTCCATTCAAGTTCAACTGGCAATGAGTATCCGGGTTGAATAGACGCAGTTTGCTGATGTATTGCATCCCACCACTTGCCATTGGCGTCTTGGACCGAGAATCCGATCCAGAATGAGTGAGGCTGAGAACCCGTATTCCTGAAATTGACCGTGACCGGAACAGCCTCGTCATAATTGTAGTTACGGACATCAGGCCAGACTACAGAAGTTATTTGTCCATCGACAGGTGCTGAAGCCAACACTGATAACTTCTGCAATGCTTTCGCGGCGGCTTGACGTACTGCAGAATTTTTATCGTTAGCAACCAGATAATTAAGTGGCTCGATCGATCTAGGATCCCCGGTGTTACCGAGAGCCTCAGCAGCTGCCTCTCTGACATCTGAGTTCTGATTTGTGATGCCCTCCATTACCTGGTCGAAGTACTCTGGCTTTCCTAATCTCACCAAAGAGCCCGCAGAATGAATTCTTACCTTAAGTTGTCCATCATTGAGAGCTGTGATCAAGGGGTCAACCGCCTTTGGATCGCCAATCTGACCAAGAGCATGAGCGGCATACGCTCGGACAGAACCAGTATCATCGTCTAAAGCTGCGATGAGAGGATCAACCGCCCTTAGATCACCAATCTCACCAAGAGCATAAGCTGAATGCATTCGGATATCGCTGTTCGGATACTTGAGAGCTACAATAAGGGGTTCGACCGCCCTTGGATCACCGGTTTCTCCGAGTGCCTTGGCTGCATTCTTTTGAGCATCTGGTTGGCCGTACTTTAAATCAAGAATGAGATCGTCTACCTCATCCGCAGTGGACGGCATCGCCAGTGACGCCAGCACCACCAGCACCGCAAAAATTGCTTTGGATCGCATCTTAGTCTCTCCTCCTTAACGAGAGACGGTCCCGACAGATGAAAAGCATTTCGATCCCCGATATCACGCCCAGCCGTACCGGGCTCTCCTGACAGGTAAAAGCTCGCGTGGTGAGCGGGTCGAAAGGTTAAGCTCCAGTATTGGTTATGTGACTCTCACTATCATTTCTATTGGGTGGAGTCACATAACCAGCGCTCGAGGGGAAGGAAGAGGGCAAAGGGAAGAAGGTCGCCGTCACTGCCAATACAGGACGCACCACAGCCCCGCCGTGGGAGGATCACCGGCCCGGAGATAGTCTTTAGACCTCCAGTACGAGATACCCGAAAAGCGCATGTGGCGAGTTGAATAATAAGGTCGAATAAAAAAAGGATTGGAGCGGAGAGACGAATCACCGCCCCGCCCTCGGCTCGCCCTCGCTAATCAGCTTGGATCTTCTCCAACGCTTCCGACGCCGCTGCTCGGACACTCTCTTCCTTGTCTCTCAAAGCCACGTAGGTCAGTGGTTCAATAGCCCTCACATCGCCAATCTCGCCGAGAGCCTTGGAAGCCCCCGATCGGACCCACCTCACCTCGTCCTTGAGCGCCCCTATGAGAGAATCGATCGCTCTGGGATCTCCGATCTCGCCAAGAGCACAGGCAGCCCAATATCGGACCTCTGGATCTTCATCCTTGAGGGTGCTGGTGAGAGGATCAACCGCCCTTGCATCTCCGATCTCGCCGAGAGCCTCGGCAGCCGCCTTTCGAACCCACTCGTCTTCATCTTGGAGAGCATCGATAAGTGGACTGACCGCCCTGGTATCGCTGATCCTGCCGAGAGCCCTAGCAGCCTCTGATCGGAGCCCCCAATATTCATCATCGAGGGCCCTGATGAGGGGATCAACCGCCCTAACATCGCCAATCCTGCCGAGAGACATGGCAGCCCTATACTGGACCTCCTCTCCATCATCGAGGGCCCCGACGAGGGGATCGATAGCTCTGATATCACCGATCGCACCGAGGGCCTCGATCGCAGCACATCGAACCCACTCGTGTTCATCATCGAGAGCTCCAATGAGAGGATCGACCGCTCTGGGATCTCCGATCTCGCCGAGGGCCCACGCGGCATTCATTCGGACATCCGGCGTCCCAAATTTTAAATCAAGTATCAGGTCGTCCACTTCGTCCTCCTGCGACGTTAGTGTATCATGCCAGCTTGGGGCATTCATAGCCTCTTCTGGCACCTCTATATCAACGGGTTCATTGTATCTGGAATAAAACCCTGTAGAGTTGGACTTGATCCCGATCTCGATCTCACCTACCCCACCGACGGAAAGATCCATTATATCAGCGGTGAGAGTCAACTCCAACTCAAACTGATTTTTCAGTGGTAGGTGAGACTCCTTGGAGATACAGATCGTCCAATTCATCTCACTACCCTCTAAGACCTCGGTAATGTTCAGAGTAGACAGTGGAATAGAGCCCATCTGCTGGTTCACGATCGCAGTGTAGGTCTCCATGTCAGGAATTACCTTCACCTTATAAGCATCCTCACCATCTACCTCGTCAGAACCGATCAACTCGATCTCGGATGCGTTTAACAATTCAACTTGGATTATTGCCTGGCTCTGGTCCCACATCTCTTCATGCATCTCCGGCATCCTCGTCCAGTTGCCGTCGATATTGGTGTACAAGGTATCATTTACCATGTACATCTCGATATCCGAAACGATCTTCCCTGCCTCTTCAGAGTTTGTGATGGTGGTCATATTCATTTTCATGGTGCGGCTCGTGACGTTCAAGACGCCATCGCCTACCGACCTCGTCTCAATGGTCATGTTCCTGAGGGTTTCGTTCGTCTCAGAGCAGTTAACCAATTTTATGGTTTGATCCATATACACGGTGACAGCGGCGGTGTCCACCTTCTCCAACGCCCCGATCATCATCGCCTTCAGCTCCTCGGGGTTTGCCCCCCCGAGCTTAGCCAGCGATTTTGATGCTTCCTCTCTAACTTGCTCATTCTCATCCTCAAGAGACTCTGTGAGTGGCCCAATAGCTTTGGTGTCGCATATCTCTCCAAGTGCCTCTGCAGCTATTGCTCTGACCTCCCAGCTATCATCCTTTAGGACTCTGATGAGTGGATCAACGGCAGGCTCACCGATCGTGATGAGTGCCTCGGTGGCATTCGATCGGACCGTCTCATTTTCGTCCTTCAAGGCCACTATAAGAGGATCAACCACCCTAGCATCACTAATATTACCGAGAGCAAATGCTGCTGCTGCCTGTGCCCCATCATCTCCATCTGCTAGAACCACTATGAGTGGATTGATGGCAGGTTCACCAATCCCAACGAGAGCAACAGCAGCCTCAAATCGAATCTCTGAGCCTTCATTTTTAAGAACATTAATGAGTGGGTCAACAGCAGGTTCGCCCAACCCGGCAAGAATCCCAGCAGCTATATGTCTGATAAGACTATCCTCACTCACAAGGGCCACAACAAGAGGATCGATTGCAGGTTCACCTATCAACACAAGCGCATCAGAAGCCCCATCCACGATATTCGAGTTCTCATCTTTTAGGGCCTCGATCAGTTTTCCGATAGCGGGCATTCCAATCTTACTTAGAGCAAGCGAAGCATTGTTTCTGACCTCGATAACCGGATCCTCTAGTGCAGAAATTAGTGGTTCGATTGCAGCGGGATCACCAATTTTTCCAAGTGCTTCCGCAGAAGACCTTCGAACACCAGAGTCCTCGTCTCTTAAAACTCGATATGCAAGCGGCTCGATCGCCGAGGGATCGCCGATTTCACCGAGAGCCCATGTGGCATTTAATCTAGTCGGTTGGTTCTTACCACGCGCCATGATTTCAATTAAAGGATCGACTGCTCTTGGGTCACGTATTTTACCCAATGCGAGTACCACGCTATGGGTGGAAGCGTCGTAGCGATTGCTGTAGTCGATGGCCTCTATGAGAGGCTCGACAGCTCTGGGATCACCAATTTCGCCGAGTGCTTCGGCAGCAGCTTGAAGAAGGTCAGGAGAAGATTTCCTAAGACATCCGATAAGAGCGTCGACAGCTCTGGGATCACCAATCTTGCCGAGCGCAAGGGCTGCTTCCATTTTGATCCAGTGGTCGTCCGAGGTAGATACAATACTAATAAGGGGATCGACCGCACTAGGATCACCGATCTTACTAAGAGCCTGGACCGCTGCTATTCGGATCGAACGCTTCCAACTATCATCCTCATAGCTTACATAACCGGAAGGCTTAGGGATCATTTCGATGAGTGGACCAACTGCCCTTGTATCACCGATCTCACCTAGGGCACCGATCGCAGCTATCTGCACGCCGTAATCTCCAAACTTCAAGTCCAGTAAAAGGTCGTCCACCTTATCAGCCGTACCCGGCATCACCAGTGCCGCCAGCGCCAGCACCGCGAGGATCAGTTTCAGTCTCATCTTAGTCTCCATCCGGCGAAAGACACTGTCGCCAACCACGAAAAATGTTTCTATGCCTCCGTCGCCCCCCATACATGACGGCCCGAAGATTCACCATAAATCCGACACCTCATAGAAAAGCCATGCACCGCTCCAGCCGCTGGAGGAGATGGAGATCCTGAAACCCATCACTCTGCTATAGTTATGTGACTTTCATGGTCAATTTCCAGGTAGAATGTCACATAACCACCGATGGAGGGCGAGGGAGGCGGGGAGAAGATCGCCAGACTCACCAGACTGACGCCACCAGGCCCCCCACCACCTGTGGAGGATCGGTTCTGGCCATGATCTACTACCCATCGGGAAAAAGGTCATTAAATCGTTATTCGAAATTAAGTTACGCTTGTCAATTTACTGATAGATATAATTTTAACCCCGTGGTAAATCGGTCGGATTATGTATAAGTACCTCTAAGATCCGTTTGTAGGTTAAAACTAAAGCACTTGAGAGGAGGACTCCAGACGAGATCAAAGTGGCTCTTAACTCTGTGGTATTTTGCGGTTCTGCTGCCTCTGATCATTTTGGCGGCCGTAGCTGAAGGTACTGGTAACAATCAAACGGCCAGTCCGATGGCAGAGGCAGACATTCCCAGCAACGAGGAGAGAAATCTTCTAGGTGACATCGATCTCGTCGTTCAGATCATAAAGGGCATTTTCACCATTTTAGTCAGCATAGCAGCAATTATTTATTATTTAAAGAGAGGTGATAAGAAATCCTCATCGAATATAATGGCTCGTGATATCGGCGACGGCGCCGTTATTACCCAAAATCAAATGGGGGGGCAAGCCGCCCAGAAAATTGAAAACTATGGTCTTATGCCCCGACAGATAACTGGAGCCTCCGCAAGAGTGTTGGTGTCAGAGTTACAAAAGTATCCTAGCGAACAATTTCATATACAATACGTAGGGGGCGATTACGAAGTTCTTGAACTCGCTGAATCTATTAATAGTGTATTAGTTGAAGCAAAATGGAAATCAGAAGGGATGGCTGAAGTAAATAGACATCCACCCCTCATTCGTTGGGGGATTCGGCTTTTTGCTCCTGAAGCCAGACCAAGCTTTGACTTTTTTCTTAAGTGGCTTATCGATCATGGTTTCGAAGTAGATCCCCAACTTACTAATGGAGATGCTCTGACAATACAAATCGGAAAGAACCGGTAACATGAATCCCACCCAATTAGATAGTAATCACATAACCACCCTTTCGGAGGTGGCACCGCCTCCCCCTCGGTGGGGATCTCCACCATTATAGGTCGCTTCTACATCACGTTGAAATATTCTGCTGTATGAGATTAACTTGGAATGTGAGCCCATAGCAATTGTTTTTCGGTTATATGCTCGTCCCCGCAGCAGAGCGGTGGGTTATTCGATAAAAATCAAGACGTTATCTTAATGAAATTTCGGAGGGATTGTTTTTAACGATAATATTATAAGTAAAAAAACCACACGGGATGTTATGAAGATTAAAGTAATGTACGGCCAAAAACGCGGTGTCGATGTATCCATTGATGGTGTGTTACTCGACACTAAACTAGCAACAGAAAGATTATTCGGCGGAACAGTCCAGGCAAGTCAATTAGAAATGAAAAGAAAAAAACCGGTCGGCTTCTTCTCACCTAGTGGTTTTAGTCTCACTGGCCCAAATGGTCTAATGATGTATAGCGAAAAAATGCTTGTTCCAGAAAAAATAGATTATAGCCGAATATCGGAAACCGACCTAGAAAAGAGATTAAAATCACGGCTAGCTTCCTTAAAGGATAGGTTAGTCGTTCCCTATAACGATATTGAAATTCAATGTGTTAACGAGGATTGAAGATTTCAAAAACCCCTTCAATCCTCCGGAGGCCGCGAAGCCCCGCCAGATATTCTACGCCCTCGGAAGCGTAGACCCCCTCGAGAAGTGGCGTTCCGGTGGTGGGTTGGTCGGTTATAACACCATCCAGGAGCCGCTGGACTTCAGGTCGGTATGGCCGAGCTGAACCTGAAGGTCGTTGAGGGTGATGCCCATATCGGGGGCCCGTACCGCATGGAAATGCCTCAGAGTGTGCGGAGTGACCACGTAAAGAGGCCTGCCGTCCTTATCGCGCCCATAAACCCTCTGGACCCCCGCCTCCTCCGCCACCTTCGCCACGATCTCCCCGGAGTCCATCCCTTCGGCCCGGAGCTCCCCCGCCCTCTGGAGGATCGCCCCCTCGTCAACGGTGTAATATTCGTCTATGTCGGTCCTATGGCCCCATAACAGCCCCGGAAATACCTTCACCCCCTGGACCTCCAGGAGGCAGAGAGTAGGCTTAGAAAGCTTTGGGAACCGCGACGGAGGGACCTCGATAGCCTTCAGTCGGGGGCATCTTTTCATCAGCTCGAAGAGGACGACGGCGGGGAGGGGGAAGGCCAGATGGACGACCCTCTCCCTTGGATCAAGTTTCGCTATCTGGTCC
>Ga0116194_1001025_pt1 | contig 18799 bp, 22 predicted proteins | sample AD_SCU001_MetaG_FD_89887 | JGI IMG/M metagenome (GOLD analysis project Ga0116194, IMG submission 89887) | Active sludge microbial communities of municipal wastewater-treating anaerobic digesters from China - AD_SCU001_MetaG | ecosystem: Engineered > Bioreactor > Anaerobic > Digestate | place...
GCTTCTTACACCACCAAGACCTTCAAAAAAGGTTTTACAGATACAGGAAAAATAATATGAGAAACCGAGGATTCTCCCTGGTTGAATTGGTAACGGCTATTGCTATTATTTCAACGCTATTTGCTCTCTCTACAATCGGTTTCAGTAATTGGACTGTTAAACATAATGTTGAGAAGCAGACAAAAGAAATGGTATCAGATATCAATGACTTGAGGCTTCGAGCAATACATTCAAAAAAGCGTCATGTCATGATACTTCTGCCTGAAAGTTATACTTTTAAAAAGTATAGCTCAGAAGCTGAAACTATTCCAAGTTCTCTTGTTTTCAGTAAACAGATAAAATACAAAATAAAACAACTGGATGGATCATCAGTGGCTGGTCTGTCTGTTGAAGTTGACGAGCGTGGTTTTACAAACAACTGGATAACACTTTGGGTAGATTCAACAAATGACAGTGCTGCGTATGATTGTGCTATAATTTCCGCTGGCCGGACAAATATCGGGAAAAAGAAAGGTTCCAGCTGTGATCCCAAATAATAATGACGGCTTTACATTAATAGAATTCCTGGTTGCAATAGTAATTTTATCAGTTGGTTTATTAGGTCTCCTTCAGTCAGTTAACTACGCTATCAGCACGAATATGCAAACACAGTTACGTGATGAGGCGACTCGTCTTGCTGATGAGCGGATGGCCACGGAAAAATCCAAGGTGTTTGATGCCATTTCTACTACCCAGAGAGCTGAGAAGGTAGAGGTTAACGTGATGAATACCTTCAAGAATTATTCTGTCGTAAAAAATGCATCTTTACTCACTACAAATACTAAAAATGTGCAAATTAGTATTGTATGGAGATATAAATCTGAAAAATATAATCACGTTATTTCTTCCCTTGTTACAAGAAGTATTCATTGATGATCAGCTAACATCTTTATATGCCTCGGAAGGTATTATTATGAAAGTAAGAAAGATAATGTCTAAACTCCTGATGCCTGTTGTTGGGGAGGCTGGCTTTACCTTGGTTGAAATGATTGTTGTCACCGCAGTCTTCGTTATTGTCATCATCATCGCGAGTGATTCCTTTAATAGAATTCTAACACATTCAAATATTCTAACAAAAAGAATAGAAAGTAATATCGAAGGGATAGTCGGTCTTGAGATGCTCCGTCATGACCTTAATCAGGCGGGATTCGGGTTACCATGGAATTTTTCGAGTACACCAAACTATTCAGAGGCATCCGGAACTCCGGCAAGCAATTACAATGATGCAGGTGGCGGTGTCCCCCGCGCCTTTCTTGCTGGTGACAATTTGGCTGCAGCTGATTCAAGTCAGCCGGATAAGACCGATTATCTCGTACTGAAGGGAACATCACTTGCTAGAAATGAAGCGTCACAGAGGTGGACGTATGTTAATTATTCCAGCGTTGGGAGTACCAAACCCAAGGTCTGGTCATCTGGAAACCTGAAGGACGGTGACAAAGTAATAGTAATACGTCGAGCTTATACAGAGGAAGGCTTTAGGAATCAGCTTGTCATTCCCAGCTCGGGAACAAGTGCTGGAAAGTTCTATACATCATTCTCAACAAATGGACTAGGTTCAGGTTTTGAACCGATTTTACAACAGGAAACTCATTATATCTATGGAGTTGATCCCGATTCCGAGATAAAAAGACCCTTTAATCGCTCAGACTACTATATAAGCAGGCCAACCACTGGAATCCCTAGCATGTGCGCAGAGCATACCGGTATATTGTATAAAGCAACGTTGAATCAGAATAATGGAAATTTTAATCAGATTCCGATTCTCGACTGCGTGGCGGATCTTCAGGTCGTTTTCGGGTGGGACATGAACGAAGATGGTGTTATTGATACTGTTTCAAATGCTGATGGAAGCACTGTAAGCAGTAGCGCTGGCTATAATAGTGCGAATGTCAAAGATGATACAATTAAGAATCCCGAACTTATCAGGAATCGGCTCAAACTTGTGAAAGTCTACTTGCTTGTACAGGACGGGCGCCGAGATCCGAATTACAAAAATACCAAGGATATCATTGTTGGAAACAAAGAGCTTGGAGAGGAGTCTGTAACGAAGAAAATTACTGTTGCAGATATTGACGCAAACAAGTGGTCACACTATCGATGGAAGGTGTATCGCATTGTTGTTGATCCGAAGAATTTAACGCTGCAATAAAGTCTGGGGCAATTCATATGAAAATTATTGACAACCAGAAGGGTATCGCTTTGGTCACATCTCTGATGCTGACACTGATTTCCTTGACCATTATAATGGCGCTTTTTTATCTCCTCGAAATGGGAGTGAAGACTTCTGGAGCGCAAAAAAGGTATCGTACTGCCTTGGAAGCATCCTACGGCGGGGCTGAAGTGGTTCTCAAGGATGTTGTACCACTTATCTTTCAAGGGTACTCGTCGGGGAAGATCCATGACGAATTTGATACGGCCGGTCTTGACATGCAGTTTCCATCTGGGACCAAATGCATGCAGGAAAAATTGAATCTGCCGACATCGCAATGGTCAAGTTCATGCAGTTCAACAATAAACCCCAAATCATTACCTGACGTCAGCTTCACTCTCCAGGCAACCGGGGCATCGTCCGCACCCTTTACCGTCTTTACGAAAATTGTCGATACATTGAAAGGAAACTCGGATACAAGCGGTCTTCAACTTGAAGGAGCAGGGGTTGCCGAGGCATCGGCGGTTATTACTCCTCAACATTTCCCTTATGTATACCGGGTTGAAGTGCAGGCTGAGAGATCCGTGAAGGCAACTGAGCAGGCAAATCTATCCGTTTTATATGCCTATTAACAAAAGATGATTTCCACTTGATTTTGAGAAAAGAAACCTTGCAGGGTTTCTTTTTTTGCCCCTTTAAAATAATTGCTATAAACTATTAAAATTTACTTGACATTCAATAAAATTATTGTAAATTCCATGCAAAACTCCTTTTTTTAGGATCATATATATGAAGCACCAGAACAGCGTAAAAAAGATTCGGGAAGAAAGACTGATGAGCAAGATGGAACTTGCCCGTTTGGCAGGGGTTTCGGCAGCCACTATTGATCGGATTGAACGCGGTGAGTTGTGCCGTATGGAGACCAAGAGAAAAATCATTTTCGCCCTTGGCTACACTCTTGCGGATAAAGATAAAGTTTTCCTGGATTAACGAGAATAGGACCCCGCCATGCTCTTTATGAGAAGTAAGGAAATCGTCGGTATCGACATCGGCTCAAGCTCCGTAAAACTCGTGCAACTTTCCGAGCAGAAAGGCAGTTACCAGCTCAGGAATGTTGGTATCCTTCCGCTCCCCAGTGAGGCAATCGTAGACAACAGTCTGATGGATACCACCTCGATAGTCGAGACTATCAGGGATCTTATGAAAAGCCTTGGATCAAGGGCTCAGGAAGCAGTCTGTTCCATTTCGGGTAACTCGGTTATTATCAGGAAAATATCTCTTCCTGCAATGACGCCGGAAGAGTTGGAAGATCAGATCGCATGGGAAGCCGAGCAGTACATTCCATTCGATATAAATGATGTTAATCTCGACTTTGAAATACTTGATACGGACCTTTCCGCATCCGGAAAGATGACCGTTCTTCTTGTCGCAAGCAAGAAGGAGATTATTAATGAATATGTTTCGGTCTTCAACGAAGCAGGCCTAAAGCTGGTAGTTGTTGATGTCGATTCATTCGCTGTTCAGAATATATTCGAGATGAATTACTCTCCACCCGAGAATGAAGTAATTGCCTTGGTGAATATCGGCGCAAGTATAATGAACATGAATGTAGTGAAGGGAGGTGTTTCACTCTTTACTCGCGATGTACAGATGGGTGGGAACCTATATACTGAGGAAATACAAAGACAATTTTCCTTCAGCAGCAAGGATGCCGAGAAATGTAAAGTAACAGGAGAATGTCCTGACAAGGAAAAGCTCAAAGACACAATCAATCGTGTGAACGATACGCTATCCCTTGAAATCAATAGATCGCTTGATTTCTATAACTCAACCGCAGAGGATCTGAAAATCGGAAAAATTTTCTTGAGCGGTGGAGGGGCCAAAACTGCAATGCTTTCCGAATCGTTGAGTCAGAGGCTCGGTCTTCCCGTTGAATTGCTGAATCCCCTTCAAAAAATATCATTCAGTGAAAAAGAGTTTGACCCGGAATATCTTCAGGAGATCGCTCCTCTTATTGCTGTAGCAGCCGGCCTAGCCATGAGGAGGTTGGGGGATAAATGATACGGATCAATCTGTTACCCGTTAGGGCCGCCAAACGAAAAGAAACCGCACGGCAACAAATCATTGTTTCCCTAGGTGCAATAGCAATCATTTTATTGCTGTCCTTCCTTGTATATTCGTATTTAATGGTAAAAATAAGTTCCACAAAAGAAGAGATCACCCGTTCCGAACAGGAAATCGTTGAGCTGAAGGCGAAGATAGATAAAATAAAGGATATTGAAAAATTAAAAGCCGAGGTACAGAAGAAGCTTGACGTTTTGAGTCAACTGCGCAGAGAGAAGACCGGTCCGGTCCAAAGGCTTCAAACGCTGAGCCAATCAATTCAGGAGAAGCTTTGGTTGACGAGTTATTCGGAAGCTGGGTCACAGATTACAATTAAAGGTATCGCTTTCAATGAAGAGCTAATTGCAACTTTTATGAAAAACGTAGAGGCTTCCGAGGACTATGAAAAAGTGGAGTTAATTGTCTCAGAACAGAACGAAATGGCTGGCATGAAGCTAAAGAGATTTGAGCTAAAATTCAATATTGAGCCGAGAAAACACTGATTTAAATCAGTATCAATCCGTACATGGAGACAAGGAACAATCTATGGACCTTGGATTGGAAAAAATCACAAAACTTCCTACAAAACAAAAGATTGCCCTTCTGGTATTGATTCTTATTGCAATCGGCTGTGCGCTTTTCTTTCTCCTTCTTAAACCGAAGTATAAAGAACTGAAGGAACTTGAAGAAAAGCTTACCGGGCTCAAAACCCAGATTGAAGAAAACCGGAAGCTTGCCGCGAATCTACCTATTCTGATTAAAGATTACGAGCGATTGCAGAAGGAGCTTGAACTTGCTTTAACCGAACTGCCGAATCAGAAAGAGATACCCGCGCTGTTGACCAGTGTAACCGATGAAGGAAAAAGAGCCGGCCTCGATTTTCTTTTGTTTCGCCCGAAAGGAGAAGAACCAAAGGATTTCTACGCAGCTGTCCCGGTGGATATAACGGTGTCAGGGACATATGCAAGCGTTGGGAACTTCTTTTCAGCGGTGTCGAGACTGCCAAGAATTGTAAATATCAGTAACGTGGTCTTTTCCGATATAAAGAATACCGGAGAAAAGCCTAGACTGAAAGTCACCTGTCTTGCTACTACTTTCCGTTTTCTTGACAAGAAAGAACTGAAAGATGAAAAAAAAGATACTAAGAAAAAGTAGTGTAATCTTATCCGTCGCCATTCTTATTTTAATGGCAAATAGTTGCGGCAAGAAAGAAGAAAAAGCGTCTTCTCCGCAACAACAGGCTCCACCTGTCGTCAAACCTAAGCCCCAGGTTCAGAAACAGGTGTCATCTGCAAAGAAGACTACTGAATTTGGATCTAGTGTTGACTTCAATGTCTTGAAGGATCCATTCAAACCCTATATTGCTGATGCAAAATCGGCTCCCGCGATTAAAAGGGACCGCTTTGGGCAAGCATTACCAATATTAAATTTCGACGTCTCCCAATTTAAGATCTCTGGCATTATTGTTGGTCTCAAGAATAACAGTGCGATGATCGTTGATCCGACCGGTAAGCCTTATGTTGTCAAGGCCGGAATGGAAATTGGAAGAAATAACGGGAGAATCACAAAAATTACGCCGACTTTTATTGAGGTATTCGAGCAGTATAGAGATGAAAATGGGAAATTAGTCAAAAAGAATCTCAGGCTTACTTTGCCAAAGAAACAATAAGGAGACACACGGATGAGAGCCTTCACTGCATTTTTTAGCTACAAGCTTCTGGCGGTTTTCAGCCTGTTTCTGTTGTTTGGCTGTGCGCAGAATTCCTATTCTGTTAAAGACCCCCAACCGGTACAAACAGATATAGCAACACTTCGTGGGATAACCGTCTCTGGAGAGGGTGATGCAATAAAGGTGGAAATCGAGTCTGATAAGCCTCTAACGTACACCTATTATTCACTGCGCGATCCGTTTCGTATGGTGATTGATCTTTCGCAAGCCGATCCAGGCTCCGTTCAAGCTCCGGTTCTTGCTTCTACATCAAAAATCAAAAACATTTCAATTTCAAAAAATGAGTTGACTGCCGGTTCACTGGTTCGTGTTACCCTTGAAACGGTAGAGCAAGCGGATTTTGCCGTAAATCCTGATCCTTCAAATCCGCAGAGGCTGATCGTCTCTCTAGGCGCCAACCCATCATCTGCTGGTGTACCGCAAAGTGAGATTAAGGCAGCAGATGCAGCTGTGACTGCTCCAAAAGACACTACTCAGGCTAGTTCAGAAAATAAAGATTCAGCTATAACAGGCTCAAATAACAATGTTTCTCCTGAAAAGATTGAAAAAGTAACACCCCAACAGATTTTCATCACAAGCATTGATACTGTAGGTTCAGGATTTGTTCTCAGAGCGAATGGTGCGATTGATAAATATAAGTTTTTTACATTATCAAAACCTCAACGGCTTGCGGTAGACATCTTTGATGCAAAAAGCTCACTTAAGTCTCAATATATACATTTAGGTCAATTCGGGATAGAAAACGCTCGTATTGGAGTATATCCGGATAAAATACGAATAGTTTTTGACTCAAAAAAAGCTGTGTTCCCTAAGTTCTCCATAGACAAGATAGAGAATGGTCTCCAATTGAACATGACAACTGCCACCGCCGGCACTTCACAGAGTGTTCCTGTTTCGGAGAGTAAAAAAACAGATGAAATTTCAACGAGTGCACAGGAATCAAAAGTGCCTGCTCGAATAGAGACAATTGATTTCAGCATCGTTGACGGATTTTCCAGAATATCTATAACGAAGACCGGAAACTGCGTATTGGACGAGCCTATTAAGTCTGCTGATGGTATTCTGCTTACATTCAAGGATTGTATACTTCCTAAGAGACTGCAGCGTCATTTTGATACTTCCGCATTTACCGGTAGTGTAAAAAAACTCACACCTTACCAAGGACGGGTAAAGGGAAGATATGATGCTAAAATATTGGTGTCTTTGCGAGAAGACGCACCTTATACGCTTAAAAAGGACGGATCAAAAATAACTCTTGATATAAAGAATCCTGAGATAGCTTCTAAGGCAGAATCGATATCACAAAAATCCCCTGCAATAGTTTCTGGCCTTTCAGTTAAAGAAAATAATGCTCCTCAGACTCCACAGTCATATCCTCAAGTAAAGAGAAAAAAAGATTTTAGTCATGATGTAGTTAATTCTAAAGCAGTAGAGAAAAAAGCAGAAAAAAAAGTATACACCGGAAAACGTGTAACTCTGGAATTTGCAGATGCCGATATACGAAAAATATTCCAGTTAATTGCTGAAGTCAGTAATAAAAATATTTTAGTCGGAGATGACGTTACAGGAACAATAAGCATAAAACTTGTAAATGTTCCCTGGGATCAAGCTTTAGATGTCATTCTGAGGACAAAAGGACTCGACAAAAAAGAAGAAGGCAACATCATGATTATTCGGCCAGCCGGCAAGATTGCATCGATTGCTGACGAAGAGATGGCAGCCAAAAAAGCGTATGAAAGAACGCTAGAGTTAAGAACAAAAGTTTTCGACATTAATTTTGCCTCCGTTGCCGATATTGCAGGACAGTTTAACTCGTATAAAAGCGAACGAGGTACGATTTCGATAGATAGCAGGACAAACAGAGTAATTGTAAATGATATAAGTCCGGCTATAGAGAAGATGACGGATCTGTTGAAAGAACTTGATATTCCTGAAAAACAAGTTTTGATAGAAGCAAGAATTGTTGAAGCGACATCAAGTTTTACACAAGATCTCGGTATCCAATGGGGAATACATGCCCGTGATGGATCTGCTTCATTCTTGGGGATTAGTAGTCTCGATACCGGATTTGGCGGAATAATAACGAATATCCCGCCTACTTCGGGATTCCAGCCAGCGACATCATCAGGAGGTTCCATGGGTCTTTCATTCGGAAAGCTGACAAGCAATCTGAAGATCGATCTGCGTCTCTCTGCTGCGGCAGAGGCAGGACAAGTAAAGATAATATCTACACCTAAAGTTGTTACTTTAAATAATAAAGCAGCGAAGATTTCGCAAGGACAAATGATACCCTATTCGACCGTTTCCGCTGAAGGTACGAAAACTGAGTTTGTTGAAGCTGCACTTACCCTTGAAGTAACGCCGCATATTACAGCAAGTGGTGCCGTTTCTATGAAAATCAAGGCATCGAATAACTCTGCTGGAAGTGCAGCAACCGGCGTGGCACCTCCAATCAATAAAAAAGAAGCAACTACTGAACTTCTTGTTCAAAACGGTGAGACGACTGTTATTGGTGGAATCTATGTCGATACCGACAGCAAAACGGACAGTGGTGTACCGTTCCTTATGGACATTCCGCTGTTAGGATGGCTTTTCAAATCAAATAACCAGAAAAAATCGAAGAGTGAACTGCTGATATTCATTACACCGAAAATTGTAAGCTGATACATTATAAATAAGTTTAGGGTTATGATTCGTCTAAAGGAGGACTTATGAGTTTTTTACGGTTATTCATTGTTTCTATTATTCTTGCAGTAAGTACAATAATTACCGGATGTGGCGGTGGTGGTGGTGGTGGTGGCGATTCTGACACTAGCGGATCATTATCTGTCTCTTCTACAGTCTCTGGTTCACAAATTATTGCTACTGCAAAATATTCAAATTCTGCATATTCGAATTTAAGCGGCCTCAAAATAGATTTTTCGACTGATCAACCAGGATTAGTTGAGGGTAGAACAGTTTCGGTGGACAGTTCAGGAACTGCTGTTGCCGTGCTAACCATTACTGGTGTCCCTTCTGCATCAACCGTTAATGTAATCGCTTCTACCGGAAACCTCAAAGCTTCATCTTCAGTATCAATTACTCTGCCTGGGTTAGCTTTGTCCTTGAGTAATACGACCATAAGTCTTGGTATGCCTCTTATTGCTACGGCTACCTATTCAAACCCTCATGCAACCACTTTGAGGGGTGTTAAAATCACTTTCTCCTCTGATAAATCAGGATTGTTTGACACGCAGACTGTTGAGACGGATGATACTGGTAAGGCTACCGCAATCATGGTACCTAAAAACACAATAACTGCCCAGACGAATGCAATTATCTACGCCAAGCGTGATACTCAGACGCAATATTCCACCGTCAGTGTTAAACCTGAAGGGCTGAAACTATCCGCTCCAGCGGATGCTTCACATAACATTGAATCTTTAGTAGGTGGTATTGTTGAGTTTATTCCAAGTGGCGTTGAAAATTTTGCAGTTCTTACTACAGGTGACGGCCTGCCGCTTGCGAACAAGCAGGTCACCATCGGTGTACAAACTATAATTGGAAGCGAAGGATCAAACGTAGTTTTCTGGGAAAACTATCCTGCTTCTTCATACCAAGGAACTTCTATAAAGATAAATACCGACTCGTCCGGGAAATGTCCTCTACAGGCTTCCGTGCTCGCAGCATTCTCAGGTGAAGTACCAGGGGGAAAACACAGTGATATAATTACTGTTGTCTGGAAAGTAACCTATGAGTCTCCTTCGGGCACCATCGTTGGGTACGCGTCGACAATGTATACTGTAAACGTGACCGGGCCTGAGGAAGAAGAAGCCACTACGCCCTAATAATAAGCAAAAGAGAAATTTGATTCGAAAACGAACGCCAGGGGTGACCCTGGCGTTCGTTTAGGAAAATGCGATTTTCCGATTGGAGCTAATAATGCTGCGTTATATCACTTCTGGTGAATCTCATGGTCCTCAGCTAACGGCAATTGTAGAAGGTTTCCCTGCCGATTTAACAGTAAGCGAAGAGAAGATTAATAAAGATCTTGCGCGTCGCCAAGGAGGGTACGGTCGCGGCGGCAGAATGAAAATTGAGAAAGATACAGTAGATATACTCGCAGGTGTGCGTTGGGGAAAAACCCTTGGTTCCCCAATAACACTTGCAATACGTAATCGTGATTGGGAAAACTGGCGAGAAAAAATGTCTACACAGGATACTGATATAGATGAAAGTATACGTGTAACTCGCTCACGTCCTGGCCACGCGGATCTTGCAGGTGTCATGAAATATGGACAGAAGGATGTAAGAAATATTTTGGAGCGCTCAAGCGCGAGAGAAACGGCTATACGTGTTGCCGTAGGGTCGATTGCCAAGGCCTTTCTCTCAGAATTCAAGATATCCATTTTGGGGTATGTTGTTGAATTGGGTGGGATTGCAACGGTTAAGCCCGAAACAGCCATGGATAATTATCAAAACGCAATTCACGAATCTGAATTTTATACCTTCGATTCCGCTGCTGAAACCAGAATGAGAACACTTGTGGACAGGGCTAAAGAATCCGGTGATTCTGTTGGGGGGATAGTTGAAGTTACTGTTTCCGGAGTGCCTGTAGGCTTGGGTAGTCATGTCCATTGGGACAGAAAACTTGATGCTCGACTTGCAATGGCGGTGATGAGTATTCAAGCGATAAAGGGTGTTGAAATCGGTATGGGAATTGAGTGCGCGAGGAGGCCGGGTTCCCTTGTCCATGATGAAATTTACTTCGATTCATCAAGAATCGCTCGTGGTGAACATACAGGATACTACAGAAAGACAAACAATGCCGGAGGAATAGAAGGGGGAATATCTAACGGTGAGGATATTGTGATACGTGCTGCGATGAAGCCGATTCCAACTCTGTACAAGCCCCTGATGTCTATAGACTTGTCAACAAGGGAGCCAATTGAGGCAACGGTTGAGCGTTCCGATGTCTGTGCGGTTCCTGCAGCGGCGGTAGTGGCTGAAGCTGTCATCGCTTTTGAAATTGCCAATGCTTTCATCGAAAAGTTTGGAGGGGATTCTATGGAGGAGATACAAAGGAACTATTCTGGATATATCGAATATCTGAAGAGTATTTAGAAATGTCGACGATTTTTCTTACAGGATTCATGGGGACCGGAAAAAGCACGGTTGGGAAAATAGTAGCTTCGAAGCTCGGTTACATTTTTGTCGATCTCGATTCATGTATAGTCGAAAGAGAAAAATGTTCAATTAATGAAATATTTTCGAAAAAAGGGGAGGCTTACTTCCGTAAGATTGAGAGAGAACAACTTCTTTGTTTATTAGGAAAGAAATTTCAGGTTGTCTCCACGGGGGGGGGCGTTGTTATTGCCCCGGAAAACAGGCTGGACATGAGACGTTCGGGGGTAGTGATTAATCTTGTTGCTGAACCGGGGATTTTACTCAAGAGGCTGAGTGTTGAAACTGAACGTCCTTTGCTGCATGGTGCAAAGAGTTTGGAAATAATAAAGAAAATGCTTTCCGAACGAGAAAATTGGTATGCGGACGCCGACATTAGAATTGACACGTCTGGAAAAAACGTGGAAGATGTGGTCCGTGAAATTTTGGTGTACTTGGAGACGCGATTGTGAAGGCCGACAATCTTACCGTTCATTTCGGACAAAGAAGCTATGAGATTCATTTCGGCGAGGGGATACTAGCTGAAATCGGTGAGTTGAGCAGGTCTCTTTCGCTCGGAGAGAAGGTTGTCGTTATTACGAATCCTGCTATAGGCAGCCGATACTCCGAGGTGGTGAGCTCTTCGTTGAAGAGTGCAGGTTTTACAGTAGCTACACATGAAATACCCGATGGAGAATCGTATAAATGCAGTGAGACTTTAAACAGTATCTATGATTCACTCATTACGGCTGGCCTGACCAGAGATTCTTTTCTCGTAGCTTTAGGTGGTGGAGTTGTTGGAGACATTACAGGTTTTGCCGCATCAACCTATCTGAGGGGAATTCCCTTTATTCAGGTGCCGACGTCGCTTCTGGCACAGGTTGACAGCAGTGTGGGCGGAAAAACGGGGATTAACCATCCCTTGGGGAAAAACCTGATAGGCACGTTTTACCAGCCTTGTTTGGTAATGATAGATATCGCTACTCTCCAAACTCTACCTGAACGTGAATACATAAGCGGCTTGGCTGAGGTAATCAAATACGGAGTCGTATGTGACAGGAGTTTCTTTGATTTCCTTGTTGAAAACCGTGACGAAATAGTAAAAAGAGATCCTGATTGTCTTGTTCATGTAATTCGAACCTCTTGCGCCCTGAAGGCTTCTATCGTAGAACAGGATGAAAAAGAAGGCGGGTATCGAGCAATACTCAATTATGGACATTCTTTTGCCCATGCCATTGAAGGTATAACGGAATATTCCAGATTCCTGCACGGCGAGGCTGTCGCAATGGGGATGGCAAGGTCAGCTATCTTGTCTGAGATGAAGGGATATGCATCCTCGGAAGACACGCAGAGAATCATAGATCTGATTCGTTCGATGAATCTTCCTGTAGAATTGAGTCCATTTCCTGCATTGTCATACCGTCGGTTGATGCAACGGGATAAGAAGGTACGTGATGGCGGAATACATTTCGTGTTTAACAGGGGAATCGGTGGCGCAGTAATAGAAAAGGTATCAGACTGGGATTTTCTGCTCAAAAATGTTTCTGCATGAGGTGCGGTAATGGAAAAGGAATCGACATCTTTCTGGACTGATATAAAAAAGTATGAGGATATCCTTGTCAAAGATCCGAAATCCTATTGCTTTGCGCCCTTGTCCGAGTTGTATCGAAAGCTTGGATTGCTTGATGACGCACTAGGCGTTGCGCAGCGGGGAACAGATATTCATCCCGAATACATCGGTGGATACATGGCTCTCGGCCGCGCCTATTTTGAAAAAGGGATGAAGGATAAAAGCAAGGAAGCACTTGAACGTGTTGCGAAGGCTACACCAGAAAATATTCTCGCGCAGAAGATTCTTTCCCAGATTTATATTGAAGAAGGTAACACTCAAGCCGCAGAGAAGGCTTTGCAGCTTCTGGTCACCTTTTGTCCCGAGGATGTCGAAAGCCGTCTTACCCTGGAGGCAATGCGAAAATCCGCCACCTCCAAGGAAGATATCGTTCCAGTATCCGCAGAAGATAATGATATCTCTGTCGAAACGGCTGCAGATGATTTTTTCGACGATGCTGGTTTTGCTTGGGAAACGGAAACTGCATCCACAGAGCAGATAGAAGACGATTCCCGCGAAGATTTTGATTCCGAAGATTCATTTTTGCGGTTCGAAGAAGTTGATGATGATGAAGAGATAGGGGCTGCAGAAATCGTTCCTCAACCTTCTCCTTTGCCGACATTAACTTTGGCCGAGCTTTACGCTTCGCAGGGATTTAAGAGACAGGCGCTTGCCGTTTATGAGGAGTTGATGAATAGAGAACCGGAAAATCAGCTCCTTAACGAACGTGTAGATTCATTGCGACGTCTTCTGGATGAGGATTCTGAGGCTCCGATTCAAGTATCGGAAGAAATGGTGACCTCTCAGATTGAGTCACAAGGCGAGCCCGTATCAGCTGCCGGTGAAAAAAATTTATACCGTGAAGAAGAAAAAAGCCGTGAGCAGATGATTCTTGAAACTCTCGAGGTCTGGCTTAATTCCATCAGGAGGGCAAAGGAATGTCGTTAAAGAATACTCTTAAGGATATTGTGGAACGGGTCGATGGTGGACTTGGGGCTGTCATCATCGGATATGATGGCATTCCACTTGAAGAGTATCTGACGGACGAAGCTCCTCTCGACTTGCAGGTGCTTGCGATTGAGTATGCAACTGTCCTCAAGGAGATCAAAAAAGCGGTCGAAGTCTTGAATACAGGAATAATGGAAGAAATTTCAATCAATACTGATGTTACACGTGTTGTAATCCGCATGATTGATGATGATCTTTTTGTCGTCTTTGCACTTTCAAGTGACGGAAATTTCGGCAAAGCACGATATGTTTTAAAGAGTCGTGTTCCCTTTTTGAAGGGAATCCTTCAATGATGGTGAGGGTTGACATGGTGTGGAAAGAACGGATTGGAAAGTTCGTTGAAAGGCTTTTGAATCCGTTTTTTTTTGCCGAGGTTAATCTAATCAAGTGAGAGTTCTATGAAGATACTTGTCCTCCATGGACCAAATCTGAACCTGCTGGGAACGCGTGAACCGGATGTGTATGGAACCCTTAGCCTTTCTGATATCAATAGTGCAATTTGCCGGTTATCAAATGAGTTGGGGTGCAGCGTTGAAATAGCTCAGTCCAACTCTGAGGGAGAACTGATTGATAGAATTCAGTCGGCAATAAACGTTTTCGATGGAATTGTCATCAATCCCGGGGGGTATACCCATACGAGTGTTGCGATTCGTGACGCGTTGTCGGCTGTTTCCCTGCCGACTGTTGAGGTTCACTTGTCAAACATCCACAGTCGTGAAGCATTTCGAGCGCACAGTTTTATTGCCCCGATTGCTGTCGGACAGATCTGTGGATTTGGAATGGACAGTTACCTTCTGGGACTGAGGGCACTCGTTTCACACCTGATGAAAAGAAAATAGGGAATAAATTAAAGTTAATAATGAAAAAATTGTCGGTCCAATTCCTGCCTATAAATTGATTGTATTACGAGGATGCTTGTGATAAAAAACAGGGTCGCCGCTGCCAGAGCCTTTCTGCAGCGGTTTGATGTTGATGCGATTCTTTTTTCAGACATCAAGGATGTCAGGTATTTGTCTGGTTTTTCCGGAAGTGAGGGAGTGCTGCTTCTGGGTGATACGGAAGTTTTCCTCTTCACCGATTCACGCTACACAACTCAGGCCGCTAAAGAGGCTTCAGGTTGTACAATTATCGAATGCAGCAACAAGACTGCCGAAATCGCATCCCGGATAGTGAGTTTCGGTTCATGTAATCTCGGTTTCCAGGCAGAAAATATCACGGTTGCATTTTATGAAGAATTGCATCGTTCCTTGCCTGAAGTTCGACTTGTTTCAGTAGGGACTGAAACAGGATCGTTGCGCAGTGTCAAAGATTGCTCTGAGATAGAGACCCTCGCAAAAGCCGCGGCTATTGCATCGGAATCGTTCGAGGATATTCTCTCAATGATTCGGCCCGGCATTTCAGAAAAGGACGTTGCCTTGCAGTTGGAAATTACACTTCGTGCAAAAGGCGCGGATGGCAAATCTTTCGATTTTATCGTCGCTTCAGGTGAGAGGGGAGCTCTTCCACACGGAAGGGCGAGCGAAAAGCTGCTCAGTTCCGGTGAGCTGGTTACCGTGGATTTCGGGGCAACTTTTGACGGGTATGCATCCGATGAAACCGTTACGATTGCTGTGGGTGAGGTGAATGCGAGGCAGCGTGAAGTTTACCAAATAGTGAAAGATGCCCACGACATGGCCATTGAAGCTGTACGACCGGGCGTAGCCTTGAAGCACCTTGATGCATTGGCGCGTGATTATATTTCAAAAAAAGGATTCGGTGATTTTTTCCGGCATGGGCTCGGGCATGGCGTCGGGCTTGACGTTCATGAGAAACCCGTAGTATCATTCCGCAGCGAAGGCGAGGTTGTAGCGGGTATGGTGTTTACGATAGAACCCGGTATATATATGCCGGGGTGGGGCGGCGTACGAATTGAAGATACGGTATGCGTTACGTCGAATGGGTGTTCGTTGTTGACAAAGGTTTCCAAAGAATTGATTGTACTCTGATTGCCCTGCTGAAGAATATCGTATCGGACAGTTTTTATGCTGGATGGCACGAAAAAAGGAGAAGTTGAATGGATATTAAGGATCTGAAGTCGCTGATAAAGATGGTTACAGACACTGATATCACCGAATTCAAGCTTGAGGTAGCCGGAGAAAAGATTTGTATTCGAAGGGGAAAGGTACCAGAAACGGTAAGTTATGTTCTCCCGCAACCTATGACAACCCCCCAGGTTACGCCGGATATGCCGGAAAAGGTAGATGTGGCGAAACCGGCCACCCCTGTTTCCGAAAAGTCACAGCCCATCACTTCACCGATTGTCGGGACTATATATCGTGCACCCGCGCCTGACGCTCCCCCCTACGTGGAAGTCGGGCAGGTAGTGGAAAAGGGACAGGTTCTGTGCATTGTCGAAGCAATGAAGTTAATGAACGAAATTGAAGCGGAATTCAGGTGCCGGATTATGAAGATATGCAAAGAGAACGCGCAACCTGTTGAATACGGTGAGACACTTTTCCTGGTGGAGCCGCTCTGACCGTTGCCATTCCGACCCGTTAACAGAATATTTCCGGGAGAGGTGAATTTCAGGGCCGACAGGAGACTAGCGGATGTTTCATAAAATACTCATTGCGAACCGGGGCGAGATTGCCCTGCGCATTATCAGGGCTTGCAAAGAGCTCGGAATCAAGACGGTTGCTGTTTATTCGACAGTCGATACGGATTCCCTCCATGTCAAGCTTGCTGATGAAAGTGTTTGCATTGGTCCAGCTCCGAGTATGCAGAGCTACCTTAATATTAATGCCATCATCAGCGCAGCGGAGTTGACTGACTCAGAGGCGATTCATCCCGGATATGGTTTTCTTGCGGAGAATACGGCTTTTGCGGAGATATGCGAGAATTGCGGCATCACTTTTATCGGACCGTCTTCCGAGAGCATGCGCCTGATGGGCGATAAGATAAGCGCTCGACAGGCGATGATAAAGGAAGGAATTCCCATATTGCCAGGCACCACGGATGGCGTCCAAGGAGTTAACGAGGCCATCACAATCGCAAAGAAAATAGGATTTCCAGTCATCATAAAAGCGTCGGCTGGTGGCGGCGGCAGAGGAATGAAGATTGTACATTCTCCGGCGGCCCTTCCAAACGCCTTTGCAACGGCCAGAGCAGAAGCGCAGGCGGGTTTCGGTAATCCCGAGGTCTATATCGAAAAGTACTGCCAGCAGCCGCGTCACGTTGAAATTCAACTCCTTGCGGACAAGCACGGAAATGTTGTCCACCTTGGTGAACGTGACTGCTCCATCCAAAGGCGTCACCAGAAACTCATTGAAGAATCTCCCTGCACGTTGATCACTCCCGAGTTACGTAAGGAGATGGGAGATGCGGCCGTCCGTGCAGCAAAATCAGTAGGGTACAACAGTGCCGGTACCGTTGAGTTCCTCGTCGATACCGACAACAATTTCTATTTCATGGAAATGAACACCCGGATCCAGGTCGAGCACCCGGTCACGGAAATGGTTACCGGAATTGATATAGTTCGAGAACAGATCCGTTCCGCCGCAGGTCTTAAGCTTCGCTATAAACAGGGCGACATAAAAATAAAAGGGCATTCGATAGAGTGCCGTATTAATGCCGAAGACCCCGTGACGTTCACTCCGTGTCCCGGCAAGATAACGTCGTATCATACGCCTGGAGGTCTCGGCGTGCGGGTAGACTCCTTTGTCTACGATCAATACACGGTCTTGCCCCATTATGACTCGCTGGTCTCCAAGCTGATTGTCCATGCGGAGACTCGCGATGATGCGATACAAAGGATGATTCGAGCGCTTGATGAATACATAATTGATGGTATAAAGACAACAATACCATTCCATAAAAGAATCATGGCGAACAAGGACTTTATCGAAGGAAATTTTGATACCGGTTTTCTCGAAAGGATGGTGTTGAAGTAAGATGGACTTCCCGGAAGAACTCAAATACAGTAAAGAACATATATGGGTAAGGGTAGAAGGGAGTAGGGCATACATCGGAATAACCGACTATGCCCAGGAGGAATTGGGGAAAATTACATCCATTGAACTCCCCGAGGTTGGTGATGAGATTGAACAGGAAGATTCTTTCGGCTCCATAGAGGCAAGAAAGACGGTGGCGGAGCTTTACGCGCCTCTCAGCGGCCCGGTGCTGGAAGTAAATGTTGAGTTGCTGGACAATCCCGCACTCCTGAATGAAGACCCCTATGACAGCGGCTGGATAGCCGTTATTTCCATTGAAGATCCGGAAGAGCTCAACCTGTTGCTTTCAGCTGATGAGTACGGGGACACTCTCGGTGAGTTTGATTGAATAGCATTTGATTTATCATCGCGAGTATCCTCTCGATGATTGTATCGGATATATACAGTGTCGCTTCGTGTCGGACAAATCGATTACGCAAATTGCACCCCAATATTCACGGCACTGCGGAATAATTTTGATTGCAGCGCCTACCGCTTCATACATGGAGTCCCGTCCCGGCTGAACCTGCTTCTTTCAGAAGGAAAAATCGATCTCAGTCCTTCTTCCTCCATTGCGTATGGGAGGTCGTGCGAGAATTACCTTCTTCTGCCCGATCTTTCCATAACCGCGGATGGACCGGTCAAGAGCGTTCTTCTGTTTTCCCGCCTCCCCCTTGAATTGCTCGATGGCAAGAAGATATGCCTCACTTCCGCTTCGGAAACGTCGGTTATCCTTCTGAAGATAATCCTTGAAAAATATTATGGTTTCACAAATCGATTTCTTACCAGGAGAGTTGAGAATCCGGCGGATGCATTGTGTGACTGTACCGCTGTTTTGGTGATAGGGGACACCGCTCTCAAATGGGCGTCATCCAACCTCTCCCTGTATCGATATGATCTTGGCGAGGTGTGGAGTTCGCTGACCGGCCTTCCGTTTGTCTTTGCCTTATGGATACTCAGAAAAGATGCCGCCAAAGCCAAGTATGAAGAGGCTGCACGGATAAGTAAACAACTCAGGGATGCAAAAAGAATAGCGTTTATTTCGCTGGAAA
>Ga0116194_1001030_pt1 | contig 18747 bp, 12 predicted proteins | sample AD_SCU001_MetaG_FD_89887 | JGI IMG/M metagenome (GOLD analysis project Ga0116194, IMG submission 89887) | Active sludge microbial communities of municipal wastewater-treating anaerobic digesters from China - AD_SCU001_MetaG | ecosystem: Engineered > Bioreactor > Anaerobic > Digestate | place...
AGGATACGAGGCTGTATTACACGAGGCTGCAGCCGGAGGAGCGGGCGGTCGTTGCCGGGATTGTCCGGGCGATCACGGGGTCGGAGGAGCTGGAGGTGGGGGGTTAGGGGTTGTTTGGAGGCGTGGCGGGGTCTTCGATTCCCCTCGGTCTATCTTGTTTTACGAAAGCACCATTGTCGACGGTTGAATCGATAGAATAGCGTTGCTGACGACCGTACCGCGGATTCAGCTCACGTTTCCGATGCGGACTTTCAGGTAGTCGTGGACTTCCGGGGGAGACGGGGATGTGGAGGCGTCGCCGGATACGGCTTTCGCGCGGTTCGTTCAGAAGATTCTCTTTCTCTTGTTGTCTGTTTACGGTGTACGTACGCTTGCGCACTTGTGCTGACACTCCGGTGATCTTGCATAGATGACCAGAGATCTTAGCGGGATCGTAACTACACTTCGGGACGTGGGGAGGGCCGCTGCCGGGGAGTCGGCGAGGGTGAACAGTGGGGATGTCGCGACGCACTCAAATCCCATGTACCTAGATGCTCGGTACTGCCGGAGACTTGCCCCCAGGATCCGCACTTTGGCTCTGAAAAATCGATAATTACACTTAAATCTGGGGTGAGGTGCATGATTAATATTCTGTACATAGTAGGCACCTTGTCTCGATGTTTTCCGGGAGTCGCTCGATAGAACACAGAACTTCTTTGTTCCTGTGTAGACCTGTTAGAAGTAATCGATCACCGTTTAGCCAGTCTTGAGAGAGTGATCCCTACCAGAAATAATTTTATTTGGGATAAATTGGAACCTCCTGGTGATCCAGATCTTTCTCAACTTTCCCTTTGGCGTCGATATTTCCTATATTAGATCCGCCAGCGGATCCATCATCATTGATTGTGATCCTTTCTACTGGAGAACATACTTTCCTCGGCAATATTTTCTTTTCAGGGCATATTCGAGCGTTTTTGTGTTGTTCCACAGTGCAATATGTCTCAATCATATTAACGGCTTCCCGCGTAATAGCATGAAGATCTTCGTGAATTGGTTTAACGTCCACCCATTCGGGAGCTTTACCTTCGTCGGCCTTTTGAGCGAGTACCATTTGGGCTGTGTAAAGTGTATATACCCAATCGAAGTAAGACATCATCCATTGCGCGAAATCTACGCGATTGTCCTGTATTCGCAATGGCGATGTAAAGATCGCGGATGTGATGATTGTTAGTCCGCCCACTGCACCGAGAATGTAGGCCAAAAGATCGCTATATCCAGTCACGTTTAGCCAAACTGCCCCAGACAGTATACCTACTCCTACGCCAAACTGAATTATAAACATCCATTGGGCACTGTTTAGTCCAAAGGTAAAATCACGAAGTACTTTTCCAAGATATTTTTGCGACAGTTCTTGGACATTCTGCTGACTACTTAATAATGACATCCGGAAGTCTTTAATTTGCACTTTGATGTCCCTATCCTTCGCTTCGATCTGTTTTAGTGCATTCTGTCCAATTAAAGCTCCCGCATTCCGTGGGTTTAATGACAAAGCCTGATCGAAACAGGTCTGTGCCTCCCCGTATCTGTTATCGTTCGTTAGAACTGAGCCTTTGTGTAAATAAAGGTCAATGTCGTCAGGACATAGTTCAATTGCCTCATCGAAGCACTTTACTGAATCTGAATATTTTTCTGTAGCCGCGAGGGCGACGCCTTTATACTTTAGAATAGTTGCGCAGTAATTTTTCCAAATGGGTTTTTCGGACCACCCATAAAATTTATTTATTATATCTATAGCGTTGTCAAATTCGGTAACCGCTTTTTCGTAGAGATGTTTACGATAAGAAATATATCCCGTATTTATTAGTGAAGGAACATTCTCACTGTTAATACGCAGTGCTTCATTGAGATATTCCTGCGCCTCATCTAATCTACCGAATTTTATGTACTCATATGCCTTATTGTTTAACGTCTCAACCTTTACAGTTGCACCACATGCTCCGCACGTCAGGGCTTGATCATAATAATAGAGGCAGGGACCCATTTCATTAAGATCGCCTAAAACACCTCCTAATCCTGAAAGAGCCTTGGCATTATGCGGGTCTTTCTTCAAAGCAGATAGATAATTCTCCTTTGCAGAGATATATTCTCCGAGTTCCCAGAGTGCCTCCCCAAGGCCACAGTATATACAGACTTGCTCTTCTTTTGAGAATTTATGGCAAATTGCCGACAATTTTATGAAGACAGAATGAGCTTCCAAATAATTACCATCTTCAATGTACTTTTTGCCTTCTTCGATCTCGGATTGAACTTCTCCAGGGGGAGATTTTCCATGCACTATCCTATCTACCATAACGATACCTCAATTGATATCAGATATATAATGCGATCTTTGCTTATGCAAATACAATGTAACTACATCCCAAAACAGTTAAGATTCAAAATAATGTCCTCCACAACCCACATTTAGTATAAAAAATCGGAAATAAACAGGGATTTAATTAGCTGTGGTAATTGCTGACGTCACAGTTGCAGGCTGCTCAGCACTGCCTAGTCAGCCGAAGGTGGCCTTTTTCCGTTCAAACTCGCTCGGGGCAAGAAAATCTCCGACCATCCCCACTTACATTCGAAAACTCCGGGGCAGAGTGACACTCCTCCGGGTCTTTTAGCCCCGCGAGATTATCATAGGTACTCTATCTCCAACCGTATTGGACTCACTCGTTAGTCTTCACGATCAAAGGCATCGTCAGTGAGAGGATTGCATTCCACGGGGCTGAGTTTCAGCGGTTCTCGAAGCGGGTCACGGATGCCATAGCAGCCCTTGAGACGAACAATAAGAGGCTGCATTATGCGAAACCGTAGCCGAAAGAGAGGTGGATCGTTACTGGGGTCTGGGGGACCACAGATATCGGAGGAGCCAATGCCAGGGGCTAGGTTCCGCTGGTTTATCGGTTTCTTGTCCGATCTGCCACTTGATGTCGTCGACGTGCTGCTCTGCCTGCTTCTGCCCAATGAGCGGGTCTTTCGCGGTGCGTTTCGCCTCGATGATGGCGAGCGGGATGTCGAGGTCGTCGAGGAGAAGGTAGTCGACGTACTTGCTCTCCAGGTCGTTCTTCAGCGTCTCAGCGACGATCTTGTAGGAGCGTGCGAGATAATTCGTTGAGAGAAGTCTCTACTCATTTAGACTCCATTAAGGAGTAATTTGGAGATAAAATGAGCAACAGACAAATTTTACCAGATATTGACGTGATATGCACAGTTGAAGGTTAAACGAGAGATTATCAGTACCGCCTAAACATAATCAGTCAGTTAAAAGAGATCGATTTAAGTATCACATCCGCGTATAAGGGAGTTTGTCGTAACAGGGCCTGTGGACTAAGCAACTCAAATTGAGGGAACGTTGCAGGTTAAAGTAAAAATGTCGCACTAGGGAGAGTCGCATGATATCCGATGGCAATCAAAGGTCAGACACTTTTGACAATATTCTCCCGACTCCCTACACGATCGAATACGTTGACTTCACAGATGAAAGATGGCGACAATATGAAGATTACCATATCTCAAAACTAGCAATACAAGTTGAAGATCTTCGAGCTGCTATGGGGTATATCGGTATCAATAATGAGATTATTGAGAGAAAGATAACGGAGGTAAAAGAGCAGTTAAAAAATATAGGAGCACTAAAAAGTGCAAAAGGAAACTTCGGAGAGGCTCAATCCGCATATTACCTCGAAACCAAGAAAAATCACATAATTCTCCCCATTGGATGGGCTGAAGAACCCTTTACAGGCCACACGTCTATCGACCTGTACGGCATTGACGATACTCGACAGTTTATTACCTATATCGAGTGCAAAGCCGCGGTTACAAATTCGTCGTATTCCGGCTTGATAAAGGACCTTATTGGGGAACAGTTACTGTTGACAAGGATAATGCCATTTACTCAGATTGGAAATACGAGCATTATAGCAATATCTAAAGCGCTTCAGTCCAGACTCATCTCTGATCCGGGTTTTTCGCTTCTAAAAGAGGAACTGGAGAATATAAGTAATAACCCAATTATGAGGATCGGAGTGATCATACATAGCAAAAAACGGAAAAACGATCATAGCATGAATTTGAGGCAGCTCCACCTTGATGAAAAGGAATGGCGCAAAACCTGTAATGAGGGTAAAAAGTATGAATGTATTCCAACGATGATTGTCGACATTAAGAACCCAGGCATTAAAGAATGGTATGAAAAATGGGTCTTCCTAGCAGATTTGGCATGTAAAATCAGACCAAGGTGTTAGTTTGCCAGCCTATGTTCTAGAACCTGAGAGTTATTCTCACTTTGTTCATGTTGAAAAAATCAAAGATGTAGATGAAGCACTTTTCAAAATAAAAACAGATGATCCTGGAAAACAAGATGAGGCATTATTCCTCGATTTCAAGCAAAAATTTGAAGAGTTGATTAAAGAGACCGAAATACTCTCCATTTATGCAGAATTGGTGGAGAAGAGTCATCCTGAACCATCCAATGAGACTAAAGATTCTGATGCCTATCTGCTAACATCCTCTCGACACTTTTTGAAGATCGTCGAATTAAGCACCGAAGCGAAACAGTTAGGAATAGGGGTAAATCAAAATTTAATATTCAGATTCCGGCTTTATTCGGCAATAGGCTTTTTTGCATGTAGAAGGCACGCTATATCAGCGGCGTTAAGTAATCAACTCATAGAGGACATTAAGAGCATAAACAGCGATGACATCGTAATTAAGGATCTGTTCAACCTGATTATCCACTTTATCGGAGGAAAATTTGCAGAATGCCAAGACATTTCAAAAAACCTAATATCCTCAGTGAGTCTCAAACTTGAGACACAGTCCGACGATGAAAACTGGTATTATTTGCCATTTATGGGAGTGATTGCAAAAGAGATATTTTTTGTCGCCAATTCTTTGATTGAAGGAAATTTACACGACATTCCAGAACACAATACGAAAATTCGTGAAACTGCGAATAAGATAAACAAATTAGGATTTACGGAAATATCTACAATTCTACTAAAACTATCATTTTCCATAGGGCATCTAGTCCGCTATTCGGTATGGAATTTACGTAAGGCATTGCCTTACACCACTCATAGGCAGAAATCAGAAGTAAATGCTTTCATTGAAGCAAGAATCAAGGAGAGGAAATACTTTATATTTCACTCGCAATATGAGGCGATATTTACATGGCAAATACTTGATAAATCTTCGAATCAGTTAATCTCAATGCCCACAGGGGCAGGGAAAACACTCCTAGGGCAGTTACTGGTCTTCAAGAACCTGTTAATCGATGAAAAGCATGGTTCCAAAATAATCTATGTCGTGCCAACAAGATCACTTGCCCAAGAGAAATTAAGTGAATTTGAAGAAATTTTTTCGGTTGAGGGATTAGATTATTCTGTCTGCAAAATAACAGGTGATGCGCTGATAGAGTCAGAAGATGTCATAAAAACAAACGACATCCTGATAATGACACAGGAGAAGTTTGACATGCTTCTTCGCGAGAATTCTTCGCGAGAATTTTTATGGCGAATCAATTAATTCAGTCGTTGTCGATGAGTTCCATAACATCTATGAAGGATATAGAGGACTAAAATTATTATTAAGCCTTGAAAGGTTTAAAAGCAATCAGCAATACCTAGGATCTAGAATTTTTCTGATTAGCGCCATTTTATCGGAGGATAATCTGGCAGAGATTGAAAATTGGTTATATCCCGAAGGCCCTCCAGAGGGAATTTCGTTCAATACCGATTGGCAACCCACTTTTTCACGGAGGGGATTCTTTGACTACATCAAATTTCATTCTAATTCGATGTGGCCTATAGAATTCGATGATGGCAGGACTTTAAGATTAAAAAAACCAGAAACTAAGATCAATCCAGATTCTTTTTTCGAACCAGCTGCATATCTCGCGGCAGAACTTGCAAAGGACGATTGTGTCTACTTCTACAGTCATAAAAAAACGGATATCATCGCTGATGCTAAAATAATAGCAAAGAAACTCGCGAGAGTAGAGTATGACTATATCGATTGGGATAAAAACCAACAGTATTCACAAAAGTTGCGGAGGATCTTAAAGACACATCCCTTTTGCGAGGTCTTTGAATCAGGGGTTGCTATTCATTACGGAAAGTTGCCACTGGCAATCCGAAAAATTGTAGAAGAATCGGTGAAAGACAAAGCAACACCGATTGTTTTTGCGACGAGTACCTTGGCACAAGGATTAAACCTCCCGATTAAATCGATTCTCATCCCCTACCCAAAACTGGGAAAAGAAACGATGGATATTGGTTCATTTTTGAACCTAATTGGAAGGGCTGGAAGGCCATATCAAGCCGAAGAAGGCCAAGTTGTCCTGATGACGTATAAGGGTAAACCAGGACTAAAGGCATTTACGATGGAAGAAATTAAAAAATACTTGAAATCCTCCTCTAAAGATATCTCTGTGGCAAAAAATCCTATTGAAGTCCTGATCGATAAAAAATCCAGAAATGTAACAGATACCACATATAAAATCATTCTAGGTACTCTCGAATCGTTGCTACTCGCGGGGATAGCAGAAGGTACAATTGATCGGTTGGAAAATAACACTCGAGTAATCGAAATTTTATCTTTCGGAAGTAAATCGATAGAATATCAAAAGAAGGTGTCAACTCTTCTATCAGAAATTCAAAGCAGATTTCTCCAAGAATACAGAATTGTTGATCTCAGATCAGAAAAGTTGGTGCTAAACAGACGCGGCATCATCTTTTATAAATCAGGTTTCACTCCTTCAAGCTCATCGGAACAGATTAATTGGCTCAGTAGTAATATGGCGTTAATACGTGAGTTAGTTTATATAGATTTCAATGTCTTTGACCGCAGATTTGGAGAACTATGGAAAAGACTCTTGTACAATCTATTGTCAACCGTCGAGGGCAAAACATACCTTGATTCAGATAACGTAAAGGAGAAATGGGTCTGGGGATCTTTGTCTTGGGTTAAAGAAGAGCCGATCGAAACAATTGCAGAGAAAGGCTACAGAAATGATCTATTGATGGCGTACTCAGAGCTTGAGGGAAGTCTGTCCGGTTTCATCTCGTGGGGTCTGTTCGCAATAGGAAAGTGGGTATTACTTCTCAATATACCAAATAGTGAGACTATTGAGAAGAAGTTCATTGACTTATCAAAGTGCGTGTGGTACGGCGCAAATGATCCTATCGCATTGCAAATTATGACCAAGGACATAAATAAGCGATTGCTAAGGGATGATGTGATAAGGATTGAAAATGCAATAAAGAGCAGAAAGATTAAAAATTTTGTAAGAGAGCCAAACCTGCTGAAAGACGAAGCCGTGATTGACTCACTAAATAATCTTGATAGGTTGAAATACGAAAACTCCGAAATAATTTCGATATTAAAGAAGATTTATAGAATTTAGTTATTGCTGCTCGCAGACCTTCTAACCCCCTTACAAAGGCGGGATTCTTTGAGGAGTCCGGAGATCTAGCCTTGCTATAAATAACCTATTTAATCAATAACACCACGAATTAACTATGGATGCCATATGGCAAGCACTATCACGAGAAGCGGCCACAGCGTCTGATCACTTAGCAATAGGTATCACAGCACTAGGGAGAGCGAATTATGCTCAACCTGCATATTATGGGCAGGCATTCTTCGCGCTTACAACAGGTATTGAACGTTCTGCAAAATTAGCTCTGATTATAGATCACTTTTTGACTCAGGGAAAATTTCCTCTCATTAGCGAGATTCGTGAATATGGACACAAGATAAGAGATCTTCTTGAGAGAATGGATGAAGTCGCCTCTCGCTATAATTTATCTGAACGACTTCCACGTTTAGCTATTCATGATCAGATCATTGCTATCCTTTCAGACTTCGCTACAAATAGAACTCGTTACTATAATCTAGACCTAATCACTAGTAATTCGAGTTCGAAAAGTCAAAACGATCCGATCAGCGCGTGGTATCAGAAGGTTATGATACCAATGATTAAAGAATATTCATTAAACCATCAGATGGAAAAACGTGGTTACAACGCGCATATCATAGATGAACTCATTAACGGTAAAGCTTCGGTATCATACCGCAGTGAAACCGGTGAGAACATTAACTCCGTCTATGGAGCTTCGATGCAGAAGGCTATAGCAGACATAACGATACCCTATGTCCGATTACACGTCATGCAGATTGTTCGTTTTATAGGATGCTTACTTAGTGCGTTAGGTTACTCTGCACAAGAGAAAGGATTGGAGGTTATTCCGTGCATGGCTGATTTCTTCGGAATTTACAACAACGATGACAAATACTTCAAGACGCGGAAGACATGGTCTGTTTATCGGTTGTGATGGAAATGTTTCAAGGACTATTTGCCAGTGATCTAGAACTAAAGACTTTAAGTAAAACCCAGAAGCGCTCCGTAGAAGTACGTTCAGAGGAACGACCTTGGGGAACTGGACTACGTATACTCAGGCTTTGGTTCGGATCCTAAGAGGCTTGGGCAGCGGGGGGGATGAGCATGGGCAAAAAGATCTATAAGAACGGCAGAGGATCTAACAAAATACAGGCAGTTACGTAAGCGACAGAAAGGACATCATCAAGATAACATGAACTGAAATATGTAACCCTCTCACAAAAGTTCCTCAATCTCCTCCCGCTCAATTCCGGCCTACTTGAGGATCTCCAAGAGCGTGTCGGTAGGAAGGTCCTGCCCGTGCACCGGGACGACGGCTTGACGCTTCGTCTCCAGGAGATAGAAGAGATGGTGACTTCCCTTTGCCCGGTTCAGCATGAACCACCTCCTCTTTGGAATCCACGAACGTTGAATCGCTTATATCGTTGATATTTCGGGTACCCGATACAGAAAAGAACTTATTCCCTGAGACCATCAAGTGGTAAGGCGAAACATAGTATTCAAATATGATTTGATAAACACATTCGGTGACACTTTAAATAATCAACTAAACGGAGTGGGTAGCGAATGACTCGGAAAAAAGACCCTGTATGGCAATACGTCTATGAAACCTATGCGGAAAAAGGTTTCAAAGTTATTCCCGTAAACTACGATGATTCGAACATTCAGAGTCCACATAAATTTGAATTCCTTAAAGAAGAACATGAAGCGACCACAGATCTGAAGACGATTAGAAATTTTGCGACAGGGTTTCCTTATTGGGCCATTCAAATTGGCTCTTATTGTAACGTCCTAACAATCCGTTTTACAGATATAGATGAGCATAATAACTTTATTTCTAGGCGAGGTAATTTTACTCCGACTATTGTTATTGAAAGTCCTGTTCATCTTGATTATTTGTTTAAGTATCTTCCCACCGATTTAACACTCCTCCCTGATCTAAGATATGACGCATTCGATGTGTTATACAGAGACCAATTCATTGTAGTCCCGCCCTCGCAATCATACAAATTCCGAAAGGGCAGTCTGAAGGATTTTGGTCAAATCCCATCCAGACCAGATTGGCTCCTGCTTGGCGCTCTTTGAGTATATACCACATCATCCAGCTTCTGAGCGGTAGTCTATCTCCAGTCTCCTGCTCAGCACCTGTTCCGTCCTTTGGTTCTTACTGTTGATCTCGCAGTATCTCAAAGTGCGTTTTGCAAAGTGGGTTCGCATGAGAGCTTTTGTCATTACGCATGTGGCAAACAACTGAGTTAAACTGCCACAGCCGTCTCCCGCACGGCATCGAGCACCCGGATTAGTTCATCCATCTCAGCCGACTGGAACAGACCCTCCGGCCCCTGCGGTGTGAGGTCCGTGAACGGTGACTCGTAGAGTAGGGCGGGCTCCATGATCCCGTGCTCGGTCAGGTGGTCCACGATTAGGTTGACGAACTCGAGCTGGTTCGCAGTGAGCGGTTTTCCTCTGATGAACTCTCCTAGAGCATTTTTGGCCGCGCCCCTATCCATCCCCACGAGTGACCGCACAAAGAGACCTAGCCCATGGGCTTCGTCTGCCGCCCGACGGATGTCATCCAGCCCGCCTGTACCACTCTTACCGAGTAAACGTTCCAATTCTGCGAGATCCGAGCCGGTAAGCGGCTGGTTCATCCGCAGTTTAGCAATCACGGCGTGATCGAGGTGCTGGTTCAGGAACGCTCGCGCTTTTGCGACAAACTTGGCTTGATCGGTACCCACCGTGCAGCCGGGCAGGGTGAAGTCAGTCTCGCTCCCCATCAGGTCCTCGAAGTCCGTATAGACTGGCTTGCGTTGGCGCTTGTCGATGAACTGCACTAAATCACGCAACCGGCGGCGCATCGCTTCCAGCATCGGCACTGTGACATCTTGCCACCACTCATCGCTCTGCACATCCTGGATCAGGGCCATCTGTTCGCGGACCAATGGAATGGCATCCTTCTCTTCCAGCAATCCGGCGATCTTCTTGACATGGTCGCACAGACGTGGAAACCCGGGTTCGGCATGCAGTAAGGCGAGTTGTAACCTCAGGGCAAGTAGATCGAAGCGCTTCGCCTCTTCGTTCTCAGGATCGAGCTGTGTAGGAAGCCCTGCTATCTCACAGGAAAGCTCCGAGAGAGCCTCTCCCGCCAGCGCTACCCACGCTTCGGGCTTAGCATACTCCTCGACCAGGCGCCGGTGCGGGCGGATAACGAAGTTGTCAACGTTCATTGACGCCACCTCGCGTTGCAGCAGCTCCGAGACGGACTGCCTCACCTCATCGTTCGTCCTCGGATCACCGTATGTCGCCGTCGACTCCCCAACTGTCGCGACCGACACGTTCTGAGCACGGCTATCCAGTGCTGCGATCAGTTCCAGCCGTGCGTTGAAGAGCCGCTTGCCCAGCGACGCTGCCGCCGAACCCTCAGTTGCCGGCATATCCTGGCTGAAGTATTCGAGGTTCTGGCAGTAGTCAAAGAGATAGAAGAACTCCTTGTGCTGTCCCGGGCCGAACAGGTCCGGGCACAACCGCGTACCGCGCCCGACCATCTGCCAGAACTTAGTCCTTGACCGCACAAGCTTGAAGAAGACAAGGTTCCCGACCTCCGGCACGTCGATACCCGTGTCGAGCATGTCCACCGAGATCGCGATATGCGGTGCCTTCTCCTTGTTGGAGAAGTTGTCGATCAGGTTCTGCGCATACTCGGTTTTAAAGGTGATGACGCGTGCGAACTCGCCCCGGTAGTGTGGGTAGTTAACATTGAAGCGCTCGGCGATGAAGTCGGCGTGCTGCTGATTCTTGGCAAATATGATCGTCTTACCCAGCCGGTCGCCGCCCGCAACCGTGAGGCCACGCGTCATCAGATGCGCCAACACCTTGTCCACGGTATCCTTGTTGAAGAGCCACCTGTTGACGGCCTGAGCCTCGACCCGGTCCGGCACGGTGCCTTCGTCATCCCACTCCAGCGTATCCCACTGGTCCTTCTCCTCCTCCGAAAGCTCGTCATACGTGATACCCTCGCGCTGGAACCTGAGCGGCACCGAAACGGCCTGCGGCGGCACGAGATAGCCGTCGCGCACGGCCTCCTCCAGTGAGTAGGCATCGGTCGGCACGCCGTTTTCGAGGTCGAAGAGCCTGTAGGTGTTGCGATCCACCTCGTCCTTCGGCGTCGCCGTCAGTCCGATGAGCAGCGAGTCGAAGTAATCGAAGATCGCACGGTACTTCTGGAACACTGACCGGTGCGCCTCGTCGATGATTATGAGGTCGAAGTGTCCGGGGCCGAAGCGCCGCTGACCGTCCGCGGCCTGGTCGATCAGACCCATCATGGTCGGATAGGTCGAGACGAAGACGCGTCCCTCGGTGTCCTTTTCAGTGACCAGGTTCACGGGCGATGAATCAGGCAGGTGGCGCTTGAAAGCGTTCACTGCCTGAGTCACGAGCGCCACGCGATCGGCGAGGAAGAGCACGCGTTTCACCCAGTTGCAACGTATCAGGAGGTCGCAGAGCGCGATCACCGTGCGCGTCTTCCCGGCACCGGTCGCCATCACGAGCAGCGCCTTGCGATCGTAGTCGCGCTCGAACGCCTCGGCAATACGACGAATGGCGCGTGTCTGGTAATAACGTTCGGCGATCGCGGGGTTGATCGGCGCCTCGGCGAGCCGCCGCCGCGTCTCACGGCGCTGAACCAGCAACTCCAACTCCGACTTTTTGTAGAAGCCCTGCACCTGGCGCGGCGGGTAGCACATGTCGTCCCAGATCCAGTGTTCGTAGCCGTTTGAGTAGAAGATGACCGGCCGACGGCCGAACTGACGCTCCAGGCAATCAGCGTAGAGTTTGGCCTGCTGCTGCCCCACCCGAGCGTCGCGTCGCGTGCGTTTGGCTTCAATCAGTCCAAGGGGCTTCCCGTCGTCCCCCCAGAGCACGTAGTCGACGTAGCCCTTGCCCTTACCGTTGGGCATGCCGCTGACCTCGAACTCGCGGTCGCGGGGCTGGTCTAGCGGCCACCCGGCCTCTTTGAGCAGCAGGTCAATGAAGTAGTCCCGCGTCTCGGCTTCGGAGTAATTGTGCGTGTCGGGCTGCGCCTCGGCCGCTTTCTTAGCCCTTGCGATTTCGGCACGCAGGCGCTTCAACTCCTCATCAAGTGTGGATTTGTCCGCCAGCAACGCCGAAAGGCTTTCGTCGCGTTCCCGCAGGCGTGCTTCCAGGACCAGCAACTGCTCCACGGTCTGCGTCGCCGCTGGCGCGTGCCGGGGCAGCGCCGCTGGATCGAACGCGAGCCCGGGTGCCGGTCGTTCGGCGCGTGCGTAGGTCCAAGCGAACCAGTAGGCGACGTGAAACAGCTCGCGCACCGCCGCGAGCGCATCCGACTCCGACACCGGGCGGCGGCTGTGCACGGCGCGGTTACCGAGCGTGTTGATCACCCGCGCCTTGTAGAACACCGCCTCGCCTGCAGTCTGCTTGAAGCTCGGCTCGTGGATCAACGCCGAGAGGTTGTCCAGGTATGGGAGTCGTAGCGCTGCGTCATGCTTGTAGGCCCAACCAACTGCGAGTTCCAGCGTACGACGGGCATAGAAACAGGCTGTCCGTGGGTCAGTTTGGACCGCCACCTCGGCCTTTGACGCCGCCTCGAACACGGCGTCCCATTCGTGCTGGAGGAAGCTGAACTGGCTCATCTTACACCCCACGATACACCTGGTCGGCGTTGAGTCCGTCACTTAGGTACGGCGTGAAGCCCGCGAGCAGGATCGACATTGCCACCATGTCACGCATGTCTACGGCACGCAGTGCGTTACCGGGCGTCCCCCCGTGCCGGATTCCTGGGTAGTCCGAGGCGAAGCCATAGAGGTCTTTTATCGCGGCCTTGACCTTGTCGTGCGGCCAGGTGCTGACCTGCTCGCAGATAGCACCAAGTGTGGTGCCGGTGACACCAGGACAGGTGCGCCCAATTGCTTCTACCAGGTTCACCTGCTTCTGGATGCAAGTCTTAATTCGACCGTCAGAACAGTCGTATCGCAGGTCCCGCAAAGCGTTCTCGAACTCCTTCATCAGAGTGTCGAGATGTGGGTCGGTACCGGTCAGCATACGCAGATCGCGGACAAGGCTCGCGAAGACGCCAGGAAGGGTCGGACAGAGCATGCATGGACGGCGCAGGTCGTAGCGGAGGCTGAACTTCTCGATAAAGGCAGTGAGAAGAATGAAGTAGTGGTTGGTCAGTTCGTCGCCGCCCAATTCCTCCAGCGCGTCATGCGCGGACTCGAGGAATCCAACTAGCGCCCGCTCCCCGGCGAAATCTTCGGCTCTCGTGCTCTCGAACGCCACGCGACTCTGGAGCGGACTGTCGATGATGTCGGCAAGATCTCCGAACGATGGCGGCGACACCAACGCCTTGGCGAGCTCGCGATACAATTCACAGAAAATATCCGCTGGCACGCCCTCTTCACTCTCGCCGATCGGCTGGTCGATCAGAGGCAGCCAGACCTCCCGCCACGTCTCCGACCAAGCCCCGATGAACTCGCCATGCATGGCTATAACTCCCCCTGGAAGGCACGGTACTGGAGGGAAGTGAATAGATACTGAAGTTGACGGCACGAAGTTTGTTGCTTCGTGCGTAGCAGATTGACTGCAGCGACTCGTCTAACAAAGTCACGCTGGAGTTCAATCGGTGCCAGCGGTACTTGAAGATGCTCAACGATCTGTGTATTCAAATTAGGTAACGTCTGACCTAATGACAGACGTTCGAGTTTTGACTTGATCGATGCGCTCGATAAGGTTGCCCATAGGAACAGGCTGCTCGTCCTTATGTTGTCTGGCCGGATAAACAGCGAGCCCGTTCCGCAAAGCAGAGGACAGGAAGCCGCATCAACGATTGCACAGCGACCCATTTCTCCACGACGGCCCATCACGACGTCACCCGCCCTTAAGTGGTATGCGTTGAGCTGCGTGTACTTTTGCGTCGTAATCGATTCTCCGTCGCCGACCACGATTGCTCCGCTCTGAATATGCTTAGGATTAACTAGAGGAACGCCACCGGTAATATAGTCCTCGCGGTGGAGTAAGGAGCCGAAGGGACCTATCTGAATCCTCTCGATACAGTCTTTTAGCTCCGTGTTCGGCCACCCCTTTGGATTCGTAGCAGGGTCACCGAACATGTCGAGGAAGATAGACTGTATGAGGATATCGAGCTGGGCGAGGGCGGCGCGGCGCTTGGCCCGCAGTGCATCCGCCTTGTCCAGGATCCCCGCAATCCGCCGCTGCTCGGGGAGGGAGGGGAGGGGGAGTCGAACCTTCTTCGCAAACCCTCGTGAGATACCACCGACTGTAGCCCCGCGAAAGTCAAGAGCAATGGCCCTCTGGCCAATCGGCGAACGAAGGAAGTGAAACACGTACTCCGGAGAAGCCTTGGATTGATCCACTCGCAGGCAGAAAACATGCTCATTTATTGCGGCCTCTGGAAACGGAAAGTCCCCCCCAACAAAACTGGTCTTCCCGGTCGTAGCACCATCCTTTACGACAAGGATATCACGAGCCGCAATTCGACCGCCCTTCATGGTCTCAAAGAAGGCACGTGGAATGCGTTTGATGCTTGTGAAGTCGAAGCCTCCATCCTCAGTCAGGTGCTCGCCACCCAGACTAGGAATCTCCCCGGAATCAGCTGAGACACCTCCTGGAGGACGTGCTCCACTCTCAAGTGATGCCAGTATACTCCCGAGCGAGACGAAACTCATCCCAACATCCCTTCCAGTTCCTTCATCCCCTGCTGGATCTCGTCTTCCAACCTCCACAAATCGGTGAGGATCTCCTTCAGCGGGCGGTGTTCGACCACCTCGTGCACCACTTCCTTGTAGCGATTGAGCGAGAGGTCGTAACTCTGGGCGGCAATATCGGCCTTGGGCACGCAGAAACTCTGCGCGGTGCGCGGGCGCTCGCGCTCGGCGCTGGCACGCTGGGCCCAGCGTGCGAGTACGTCGGGCAGGTTGTTCATAACGTGCTCGTCGTCGGTGAGCGCCGTGTAGGGTACCGGACCAAGTTTATCTTCGGACAGGAGCGGCGTGCGCCTGTCGTCGAGGCTCCAGCCGTCGGCCTCGACATCGTAGAACCAGACGAAATCGGTGCCGCCGGAATTGGTCTTGGTGAAAACGAGGATCGCCGTCGAGACGCCTGAGTAGGGCTTGAACACACCGCCAGGGAGCTTCACCACGGCGTCGAGTTTCTGGTCCTCGATAAGGATGCGGCGCAGTTCCTTGTGCGCCTTGCTCGACCCGAAGAGGACGCCGTCGGGCACGATCACCGCCGCACGTCCGCCGGGTCTCAAGAGACGCAGGAAGAGTGCAAGGAAGAGCAGCTCGGTCTTCTTGGTCTTGATGATCTGGAGGAGGTCCTTGGCGGTGTTCTCGTAGTCAAGGCTGCCCGCGAAGGGTGGATTGGCGAGCACCAGCGTGTACTTCTCTTCCTCGCCCGCGTGGTCCTGTGCGAGCGAGTCGCGGTAACGAATGTCCGGGCCCTCCACGCCGTGCAGCAGCATGTTCATACTGGCGATGCGGAGCATCGTGTTATCGAAGTCGAAGCCGTGGAAGAGGTGGTAGTGGAAGTGCTCGCGCCTCACCGGGTCATGGAGCAGGTTCGGGTAGCGCTTGCGCAGGTATTCGCCCGCTGCGACCAGGAATCCTGCCGTACCGCAGGCAGGGTCGCAGATGATGTCGTTCGGCCGTGGTGCCGTGAGTTCGACCATCAGCTGGATGATATGGCGCGGGGTGCGGAACTGACCGTTCTGCCCGGCGGTTGCGATCTTGGCAAGCATGTACTCGTAGACATCGCCCTTGGTGTCGCGGTCCTCCATCGGCACCTCGTCGAGCATATCCACCACCTTGGCGAGCAGCGCCGGCGTCGGGATGGTGAAGCGAGCATCCTTCATGTGGTACACGTAGGTGGAATCCCCATTGCCGAGTTGCTGTGCGAGATCGTCGCGCAGAAACGGGAAAATATGCTCGTCCACCACGGTGAACAGCTCGGCTGGGGCGAAGTGTTTGAAGCGTGACCAGCGGAAGTCCTCGTAAGCGCGGCCCTTGGTATCACTTCCCTCCGGGAAGATCCGCCGTTCCATCGGTCTATTGAACCGGTTGGCCTTGTTCTCCTCCAGGGTGTGGAGGTCGTCGAGACGGCGGATGAAGAGCAGATAGGTTATCTGCTCGATCACCTCCAGCGGGTTCGAGATGCCGCCGGACCAGAAAGCGTCCCAGATGTGGTCTATTTGGTTCTTGATATCGCCGATGCTCATGCTACTCTCCCTCTAATATGGTTGCTATGTAACGATGAGTATTCCCTGTCGCTGACGTGCCTACGTGCTTGGACTCAGTCGCGTCCACGCTGCCACGCAAAACGTCGGCCATCTGCCAGAGCAGAGCTTCGGATCCGATGGTGACGGCGGTGTCACCGGGGGATGTTGCATTGTTCGTTTTTCGAGTCAAGGCATGCCTCTAGCTCCCAGTGCTCGGCCGTCAACAGGGGGAGTTAATCATTACGTTGAACTGCAGCACGCAATTGACGCGGATCGTGCCTCCGTTTGGCAAGAGCCGTTACAATAGCACTGTTAGATAGCTATGTATTGTTGAGAGCGTATCAATACTCTGGTCCTGAAGAAGATTATATAACTCCACGTGTATTCCTTCGCCTGCGCCTCCCGCGAGCGACGCACCCCCTCTTCTCCCCGCAGACCCCGCACCGGCCGATCGGGTGGTTTCCCCGGAGCCCCGGAGCCCCGCACCCCCGATTACATACCGATTACATACCGATTACATACCGATTACATACCGATTACATACCGATTACATACCGATTACATACCGATTACATACCGATTACATACCGATTACATACCCGGCAAAGCGATATACGAGGAGATATGACGATGCAGTGCTCGATCCGGAGTTTTACGAAGAGGGAAGGCCCGGCTCTGTGAACCGTGATGTACATGCCGGGATCCCTGTGGATTACATACCCGTTACATAACCAAAACTAAGTATTAGTGACGCATTCCCGGAGGTATCAGAAAAGACTCGGTACCGTGATCTTTTTGATCTCGTCCATCGCGGCTTACTGGGAGCAGTCGGTGCGAAAAAGGTAGAAGGTACGTTTTAGCCTGGCCATGTCCCGGGAAAGCCCGGTGTGCCGAGAGTGTACCCTGCAAGATATCAGACATTTATCGGACATTTTTCAGACATGTCGGACATCCCTAAAAGCAGAAGATGTCCGATATCTGGCGCTGAGGGAACTCTCCGGTTCGTCGAGGATTGAAACGCCACAAAATCCCCGCAGCCTCGCGGTGCTCAAACTCCGGCCCTTCGGCCCGTCCCCACTCGAAGACCCTCCGGGTTTTCTCGAACTCCTGCCGCTCGCGATGCTCGCGCCAGTCGTTCACCTCACCCCCTCCCCCCTATTCCACTCCCGCACCAGCCTCGCGTAACACCTTCGAAGCCTGATGGCTTCTCATGCTCCGGTTCTGCGAACCGTCGCACCTCACACACCTTCGCCTGCGCCTCCCGCGACCGGTACACCGCCCTCTTCTCCCCGCAGACATCGCACCAGCCGATCTCCACCCTCACCCGCGCAAACGTCCGGTGGACCGGAAAATCAGAGATTTTCCTCACTGCGTTCCAGGACCCCCGGCAGAGGCTCTTGCGGCACGGACCCCCGCTTTGCACCGGTTTCCAGCGCGTTGCAGCCGGCGATGCCACTCAACGGGCGATGCCCTAACGCCTGATCCAGATTTCCTCCCCGGGGCTGCCGTATCGTGGGATCACTTCCGGCATTCCGGATCTCGCACACACACGCATACCCACCCACCCCGGCACCCGTGCCGGGGACTGTGTGTGCCTTCTGCTGTACTTCAGTACTAAGAGAGAGACGCATCTCTCTATCTGTACAGGTACTCTCAGATCCGGCGCCTTCCCCGGCCGTTTGATCTTCGCGGCCGGTGCTGGAATCCTGCGGCAAACCTGCTGCAATGTTGTAACCTGCGGTTTCTCTCACTCCGGCCCTCACGGGCCGTCGTGTGTTGCAACTCGCACCTCCGGTGCTCGAGCTCCGTTCCTCGCACCTGACGGTGCTCACGCTCCTGCCGTCCCGGCAGTCGCGCTTCGGAACATCGCTACCTTCGCCTCCCCCCGCTCCCGTGACCGGCCCCGGGTCCGACGGGCCGGGACCGTCGTCCCGGTCCCCGTCGTCATCCAGCCAGACCGCCGCGCCGCGGGCCCAGCGCCGGTAGACTGCAAGGTCGAACGAGAAGAGGTGCTCCCGCCGCCGCACGGTATACCCCTCCACATCCTCGC
>Ga0116194_1001042_pt1 | contig 18609 bp, 24 predicted proteins | sample AD_SCU001_MetaG_FD_89887 | JGI IMG/M metagenome (GOLD analysis project Ga0116194, IMG submission 89887) | Active sludge microbial communities of municipal wastewater-treating anaerobic digesters from China - AD_SCU001_MetaG | ecosystem: Engineered > Bioreactor > Anaerobic > Digestate | place...
AGCGATAATTGCCGCGCAAGGTATTTAGCAGTTCCGCCAACCACGCGGTATCCGCATCCTATTAATAGGCACACGCGTAATCCTCCAATCATGCCAGAGAAGGTAGTCGCGCTGCTGGGAAGCCCGCTCCTCGACGGAAACACCGCTTATCTCCTCGGTGAGGCCATCAGAGGCGCAGAGGAGGCCGGCTGTGAGGTCGAGAAGATCGAGGTCGCTCACCTGGATATCATGCCCTGCATGGAGTTCTTCCAGTGCATGGGGAGTGAAAACTGCCTGATCGACGACGGGATGGAGAGATACTTCAGGATGTTTCGGGAGATGGACGGACTGATCATAGCCACCCCCGTTATGACGATGGGCATCCCGGGGAGACTCAAGTCGTTTATGGACAGGTTCCAGGTCTTCTACATGGCAAAGTACCACCGGGGCCGGTCTTTTATATCACCAGAACGGCGGAAAAAACGCAGGATGCTCTTCATCTCGATCGCCGGGATGAACCTCCCATCCGTCTTTGAGGGTGCAAAAGCAACCGCACGGGCGTTCGGGGAGATCATCGACTGTCCCTACTGGAACGAGGTGCTCCAGAACGACATGGACACGATCCAGGACATACGGACGCGGCCCGAGGTTGTTGAGGCGGCCTACCGGAAGGGATTTGAACTCGGCCGGCTGCTTGGGGGGTCCGAAGGCTCGATGTGAACGACCACCTCGGCGAGCCCCGGCACCGCATCCTTGAGCCGGCGCTCAACCTCGGCCGAGATCTCGTGCGCCCGTAAGACGGGGATGACAGGGTCTACGGTTATGTGGATGTCGGCAAGGATCTCATCGGGTTTGCCACGGCACCGAAATTCGTGGTAGCCGGTGACCCCTGGTGTCTCCATCACAACAGTCCGGATCAGTTCGGGGTCGCAGGGTATGTTCATCGTGTCGGTGAGGACCTCTGCTGCCTCGTAGAGGACCCTGAACCCCATCCTGGCGATCAGGAGACCGATACCGAGAGCGATGATAGGGTCAGCCTGCGGGTAGCCGAGACCGACCACCAGGAAACCACCAAGAACCGACAGAGAGACGAAGACGTCGCTTTGGGTGTGTTGCGAGTCGGCGATAAGGATCTGGCTCCTGTAATCCTGGCCCTTTCTCTTCTCGTAGGTGGAGACACTGATATTGACGACGAGAGTCCCGAGCATGACAAAGACGGTGACCGCCGTTATATCGGGGGGGACGGGTTCGACGAGTCTCAGGGCACCCTCGTAGATGATACCGGCGGCGGTCAGGAGGAGCATGCCGCCGATCACCTGGGTGCCAAGCGTCTCGATCTTGCCGTGGCCGTAGGGGTGCCCTCTGTCCGGGGGTTTCCCGGCAAAGTGGAGTGCGGTGATCCCGACCACGTTTGAGAAGGAGTCAAACCCAGAGTGAACGGCATCCGCCACCATGCTCGCCGAGCCGGCGATCAGGCCAAATATGGCTTTTGCAAGCGCAACTGCGAGATTCAGGACAAGGACGATGATTAATACCCGCCGTACCTGGATCTGGGCATCCGATCTTTCACCTCCTGGCTCCTGCCGGGTCAAACCCTCCTCCATACACCACGATAAGTATCAGGGGAGGTATAGGGTTTCCGAAAAGACCGCATGAACCCACCGAAGCTACAGACAAACAGACCAGGAGATCAAACGTCATTTCTCGTTGAACGATGATGAAAGATTTAATACGGGCGTCCCGAAAAGAGTTCATCATGCCAACAGAAGAAAACGCTCAGAAAGCGTTCGCAGGCGAGTCTCAGGCTAACAGGAAATACTCAGCCTTCGCAGAGAAGGCAGGCGCCGAGGGCTACTCGACGGTGGCGAAGTTGTTCAGGGCGGCAAGCGAGGCCGAGGCCATCCATGCAAAGCGGATCCTCTTCCTCCTGGACGCCGTCGGGACCACAGAGGAGAACCTTAAGGCCGCGATGGAGGGCGAGAACTACGAGTTCACGGAGATGTACCCCGCCTTTGTAGCCGAAGCAAAGAAGGAACACAAAAACGAGGCTTCGATCGTTTTCACCCACGCTATGCGCGCAGAAGAGGTTCACGCAAACATCTACCTCCAGGCGCTCGAGGCCGTCCGGGACGGAAAAGACCTCGGTGCGGAGAAGGTCTTCCTCTGCCCTGTCTGCGGTAACATCGAACTCGGCACGGCACCGGAGAAGTGCCCGATCTGTGGCGTCCCACAACGGATGTTCCGCGAGATCCAGTAAACAACTTTCTTCTTTTTATCAGATCCTGCTGCCCTCCCCGCAAGTTAAATACTCTTTCAGTGTTACTTCTTCACCATGGCAGGCGTGAAGGTCTACACGACTGAGAGCTGTCCTTACTGCCGGATGGTTCAGGCGTTCCTCCGGAAGTATGGCATCGATTATGAGGTCGTAGATGTGGGGAAGGACCGCGAGGCAGCGCGGGAGATGATCCGGATCTCAGGGCAGCGCGGGGTGCCGGTCACGGTCGTCGGCGATGAGGTGATCATAGGGTTCGATGCAAAGAGGCTCCGCGAGGTCTTCAGGACGGCGGCGATCGACCGGGTCTACGATACCCTCATCGTGGGTGCAGGCCCCGCCGGACTGACGGCCGCTGTCTACTCTGCCAGAAAACTCCTCAAGACGGCCGTTGTCTCAGAGGATATCGGCGGGCAGGCCGCCTGGAGCTGGATGGTCGAGAACTATATGGGGTTTACGGCAATCACAGGCGAGGAACTCGTCCGTAAGTTCGAGGAGCAGGTCATGGAGTTTGATGTCAGCCTTGAACTTGACAGCGTCCAGAGTATCGCAAGAGAGAGCGATCTCTTTCTGGTCAGGACAACCTCCGGGAACGTCTTCCGCTCCAGGACGGTCATCCTGGCCCCTGGAAAAGAGCCAATGACACTCGGCCTCCCGGGGGAGACAAGACTGATGGGGCGCGGGATCTCGATCTGCGCCACCTGTGACGCACCGCTCTTCCGCGGCAGACCCGTTGCCGTCGTCGGCGGTGGGAACACGGCTGTCCAGACCGCTATCGAGATGGCGAAGATCGCAAGTTCCGTGGCGATGATCGTCAGGAGCGACCTCCGATGCGACGAGGTCTACGTCAACCGCGCAAAGGAGCTCGGTGTGCAGATCTACCTTCACCACGAGGTGACCGCACTCCACGGTCAGGACGTCCTGACGGGGATCACGATCCGCGACAGAGAGACCGGGAATGAGACCGAACTCAACGTCGCAGGACTGTTCCTGGCCATAGGGCTCATGCCAAAGACAGGGTTCCTTGGCGAGCTGGTGGCGTTGAACGATAAGGGCGAGATCCTGATAGACGTGAATACTCACACAAGCGTTCCCGGGATCTTTGCCGCCGGGGACGCGACCTGCGTCCGGGCCAAGCAGATCATCGTCGCCGCCGGCGAGGGGGCAAAGGCGGCGATCGAGGCACATGACCATATACTGCAGCAGGGACTCTCCGGCGACGACCCCTCCGGGGTTCGGTAATGAATTGCACCATCAAAAGAGGAGGAAGGAATAGATGACACTTGAAGAGACACTCCGTATCCGGGGAGAACGTGACATTCCCGCTATCCTTGGGGCCTTTAAGGAGGCCCGTATGCCGGCACAGGTCAGAGGGGTGGCCACCGTCCTGGAGGAGAGGATTGTTGTAATGGGGACTATCGGGAGTATAAAATCGCTTTTAAAAGAGCGGCTCGCGAACTTCAATGGAGAGGATGAAGGCACCGAAAACCTCCAGAGGGCCAACCTTGAGATCGTGGAGAGGGTCGCCGGGATCACCGCCGGGATAATGGAACAATACCAGCCGGGCGATCCTCTACCCAGGACGGGTTTTCCCGTGATGGGCGGGGAGACCGTACAGCCGCCTCCCTGGAAGGATGAGATGCAGTGGTTCATAGCAATCTCGACGCTGAAGGGGAACGGTCTGGCCGGAGAAGAGGGCGGCAGGGTGATCCTGCAGAAGCGTGCAGACCCGGACAGCCTCTTGATGGCTCTTCCGGAGGATATCATAGATGGTATCGACCCCGAGATCCTCAAAGAGCGCGGAATCACTGCGAACATGACCGTCTCTTCGGTTCCAGAATACCGGCTGCTGTTCGATCCTGAGGCGGTCCTTGAAGCGGATCTCGAGGATATCGACGATCTTGCATTGCAACTCGATCTCGATCCTGACACCCACGCAACGTTTCGCGAGACGGTCTTCCTGAAACAACTTGTTGCCACGAGAGTGCAGGAGGCCATCGAGGATCGCGGAACCCTGACTCCGGAAGAGGTTGCCGAGATCCTGAAAGAGAGCGTTATAGAAGATCCCGATGGAATATGGACGATATCACTGAATCTTTCCCCGGAGTTTGTGAAAGGCGTCCTTGAAGACCTCAGGAAAATCGGCCTGCTGAGTAAGAAGGGCACCGAATTCCGCAGAGTATAGGTGTGCCGGTGCCCTGACCGAAAATTTCGTTATGGTGTCGCCTGATCATGGGTTCCTCCCATGAAGGATTCTCCGATACGCGTCCAGGGAGGCCATCAATCCAGTTCCTTCAGGCGATGCCCCGGTTTGATGAGCGTCGCCCGGGAGTGGTAAGACCTCACAGACACTCTTATTTATCACCAGAGAGCGAAGATCTCTCCTCATGTTGCGGCCGTGGAAACGCTCTGATCGCTTTATGGTGGTGAGGTGAGCGTGATCGAGGCTACCCTTCGCGGATGGACGAACGGCACGCTGACATGGCTGGCAGCCCTCATCGGCCGAACAGGGGTTAGCCCAAACGCACTCACGGTGACAGGGTTTCTCGGGATGGCGGTCGCAGGTCTCCTCTGTGCACGGGGATCTTTTGTCGCCGCTGGCCTCTTCGTTGCAGCATCCAGTCTCTTTGACGCCCTGGACGGGGCACTTGCCAGGACTACCGGTGCCATCTCCCCTTTCGGTGCCTTCCTCGACTCATTCCTGGACCGCTACGCTGAGGCCGTGGTATATGCGGGGCTGCTCGTCTACTACGCCGGCGCCGCGAACGCGTGGGGTGTAGAGGCTGCGTTTGCCGCCGCTATAGGCTCACTGATGGTGAGTTACGCCCGCGCCAGGGCGGAGGGGATCGGGATAGACTGCCGGGCCGGTCTCTTTGCCCGTGCGGAGCGGATCGTGGTCATCATCATTGGCCTCCTGACCGGCCTCATCCTCCCGGCGCTCGTAGTCCTGGCGATCGCGACGAATGCCACCGCGATCGAGCGGCTCATCCGTGTCAGGCGGGCTACGCTCTCCCCGCCACGGTCGCCGGGGTCATCCTGAGCGTTTCAGGCATTTTTCCAATCGGGGAAAGACGCAAACAAACGCGAAAAGTGCAATTAAACCCGGCACAGGCCAGGCACATTCGATGTTTTTATCAGCATGTATCGCTCTATCCTACTTGATAGAAGAATGAGTTGTAGTATTATCGTCGGCGGGTTCTTTGGTGACGAGGGGAAAGGAAAGATCGTGGCCCACATCGCTCACCACGATAGACCATCCATCATCTCCAGGGGCGGTGTCGGTCCAAATGCTGGGCATACCGTTAGAATCGGAGAGAAAGAATACGGTGTCAGGATGGTCCCATCGGGGTTCGTATACCCGGGCGCCACCCTCATGATCGGGAGTGGCGTGCTCGTCGACCCCCGGGTCTTCCTTCATGAGATCGACCTGGTCGGTGTTCGTGACAGGATCTTCGTCGACGGCCGCTGTGGCGTCATCGAGGAGGAACATATTGCACGCGACAGGGGAAGCGAACATCTCAGGAACAGGATCGGGAGCACCGGGACGGGATGCGGCCCTGCAAACGCGGATCGTGTCCTCCGACTGGCTAGGCAGGCAAAAGACCTCCCAGAACTCGCAGATTTTGTCACCGACGTTGCCGAGAGGATCAACCGCGCCCTGGATAATGACGAGGTGGTTCTCCTGGAGGGGACCCAGGGATTCGGGATCTCGCTCTACTTCGGGACTTACCCATTTGTAACGAGCAAGGACACCTCCGCCTCGCAGATCGCCGCCGACAATGGTGTCGGCCCCACCAGGATCGACGACGTCATCGTCGTCTTCAAGGCCTACCCGACCCGGGTCGGTGAAGGGCCGTTCTCCACCGAGATGCCAGCAGAGCGGTCGCATGAACTCGGGATCGAGGAGTTCGGTACAGTCACACACCGTCAGCGGCGTATCGGCACCTGGGATGGAGAGATGGCACGCTACTCGGCGATGATCAACGGCTGCACCCAGGCGGCAATCACAGGCATAGACCGTATAGACCCGGCCTGTTTTGGCGTAACGGAGTATGAGCGGCTGACAAAAACGGCGAAGGCGTTCATCGAGCAGGCAGAAGAGGATATTGGCAGGCCTGTCACCCTGATCTCGACCGGGCCTGAACTATCCCAGATCATCGATCTACGGGGTGAAGTATGAGAAGAAGCCTGATGGAGATCCTCTGCTGTCCTGTCTGCAAGGGTGAACTCACACTCTCCGTGACCGAAGAGAGAGAGGAGGAGGTGCTTGAGGGCAGCCTCAGGTGTACAGCGTGCGGCGTTGATTACCCCATAAGCGAGGGTATCCCGAACCTCCTCCCGCAAACAGGATGCGAGGACTGAAAGATAGCAGATGCCTGAGATTCATCTAAACCGTCGGGGGATCAATTCCATTGAGGTGCCGCATGAGGTTGAGGTAACAGCGGGGAGTGATCTCGTTCTGAATCTCATAAACCACGGTTCGCCGCTGCACATCACACTCGCCTCGACGAACTCCTCGACCTTCACCGGATTCTTCCACGAGAATCTCTACGTGAACGGGACAGAGGAGTTTCGCATCCCCATCAGGGAGAACGCCTCCCCCGGCGTCTTTACAGTTCAGGTTGTCAGCGGATACGGCACCCGACGACAGGAGTTCCGGGTCGTCGTCAGGGGACGGCCGGTACCGGCCCCCGAACCGGCAAGGACACCCGCTCAGGCTGCCGAACTTGCTACATCGAAGAGTTTGAATTACTCTCTCCCTGTAATCATTCTCGTTATTGCTGCCGCTGTACTCTACGGGCTCTGGGTTGTCTACAGGGCTGATATCCTGAACGCCGCTGCTTTCGTGGCGCTGCTCCTCGGAGTCATCCTTGCATGGCTGCGGCAGCGTTCGTAGTTGCCGCGGCGCTGCTGGTGGACCGTCTGGTCGGTGATCCGCAGTCCCGATACCACCCGGTGGCGCTCCTGGGCCGGTTCATCGGCTTTTGGGGTGTTCCGATGCGTTACCCACGGGGCCTTCAGCGAGCAGCGGGGGTCGCCGGAGCCGTTCTGACCGCTGCGCTATTTGCCGCTCCGTTTGCCCTCGTCCAGGTTGCGGCGCCGATGTGGGTATACCTAATCATCGCACCCTTCCTGCTGAAGGTCTGCCTTGCCTGGCGAGCGCTCGAGGAGCATACCACGGCCGTGGTTCGGGCGCTCGAGGAAGGGGGGGTCGATGCCGGCCGGGCACGGGCCGGGATGATGGTGAGTCGGGATACGGCGCACCTCGACCCGGAACACGTCCTCTCGGCCGCCTATGAGTCGATGACCGAGAACCTTGTCGACAGCATCATCTCACCGCTCTTCTACTTTGGTCTATTCGGACTTACGGGCGCCGCGGTATTCCGGGCGATCAACACCATGGACGCGATGCTGGGTTACCGGGACGAACGGCTCCGACTGGGATGGTTTCCGGCCCGTGCCGATGATATCGCAAACTTCATCCCTGCGCGGCTGACGGGGCTGGTCCTTCTCGCCTACTTTGGGGCAAAAGGCCGGTTCACGCCGGCGCTGGAGGTGCTCCGCCGGGATGCAAAGAATCGACCCGGGTTCAATGGGGGGATCCCGATGGCCATCATAGCCGGCGGGGTTGGGATCAGGTTCGAGAAACCCGGTGTCTACACCATAGGTAACCCCGAGAAAACACTTGAGGAAGCAGGTGCCGATATCGTCTCTGCGGTCAGGGCAGCGGTGATCGTCTTTACCATCCTTGAGATCGCCACACTATTTTTATTGTGGTTAATGAACCATACATGAACAATGAAACTGGAGGAACTCAGATTTGGCACCGAGCTCATCAAGCGCGGCTTTGCGTCGATGCAGAAGGGAGGCGTCATCATGGACGTGGTCAACGCAGAGCAGGCGCATGTCGCTGAGGATGCCGGTGCCGTCGCCGTCATGGCACTTGAGCGCGTCCCGGCCGATATCAGAGCAACCGGTGGCGTGGCCCGCATGGCCGACCCACAGAAGATAATCGAGATCATGGATGCGGTCTCCATCCCGGTTATGGGGAAAGTCCGGATCGGCCATTTCGTCGAGGCGCAGGTTCTGGAGGCCCTCGGCGTGGATATGATCGACGAGAGTGAAGTGCTGACCCCGGCAGACGAGCAGTTCCATATCGATAAGACCAGGTTCTCGATACCGTTCGTCTGTGGAGCCCGCGATCTCGGAGAGGCGCTGCGCCGGATCAACGAGGGGGCGGCGATGATCCGGACAAAGGGAGAGGCAGGGACCGGCAACGTGGTTGAGGCAGTCCGCCACATGCGGGCGATCATGGGCGGGATCCGGGCGCTGAAAGGGATGGACAACCAGGAACTCATTGCCCGTGCCCGCGAGATCGAGGCGCCGGCGGACCTGGTCATCGAGTGTGCGAAACTCGGCAGACTCCCGGTGGTGAACTTCTCCGCCGGCGGTATCGCGACCCCTGCTGACGCCGCGTTGATGATGCAGCTTGGGGCTGACGGGGTATTCGTCGGGTCGGGGATCTTCAAATCCTCAAACCCGGAGGCGACCGCCAGGGCGATCGTGGAGGCGGTGAACCACTACGACGACCCGAAGGTCATCGCCGGGGTGAGCAGGGGTCTTGGCGAGGCGATGAAGGGCCTCGACGTCCACACGCTCAGGGAAGAAGAGGTGCTGCAGACCCGTGGGCGTTAAGGTTGGCGTTCTCGCGCTCCAGGGCGATGTCGCCGAGCACATCGCGGCATTTCGAGATGCTCTCAGCGATAGACCGGGCTCTTCTGTTGTCCCCCTCCGAAAGGCTGCAGACCTGGCAGGGCTTGACGCGCTCGCGATACCGGGCGGCGAGTCGACCACCATCTCCCGACTGATCGTGAAGAACGGGCTGTACGAGGCACTCAGAGAGTTTGAGGGCGGCGTGTTTGCGACCTGCGCAGGCATGGTCCTTACTGCGGATAGGGTTGACGACACCCGTGTGCGGCCTCTCGGCCTCATTCCCATGCGCGTCGAGCGCAACGCCTTCGGGCGGCAGGTGGACTCCCGCGAGGCGCTGCTGGAGGTGAAGGGGCTTGCAGAACCATTCAGGGCTGTCTTCATCCGGGCACCGGTGGCAACGGAGGTAGGCCCCGGTGTCGAGGTGCTCGCCCGCATCCCTGAGGGGATCGTCGCCGCAAGAAGCGGGCGGCATATGGCGTTTGCCTTCCACCCAGAACTCGGCGGGGATCTTCGACTGCACCGGATGTTTCTTCAGGGGCTCGAGGTATAAGGCATGCCGCGCTCGCGGCCCTATTTTCAACCCTCGCCGAGATCTATCCGCCGGCCAAGAACCCTACGCCCCATCTCAGTGAGGCTGTAGATGATCCAGTTACCCTGGGCCTCGCCAGCGATAAGCCCGGCCCTCTTCAGGACGCCGAGGTGGTAGGAGAGTTTTGAGTCAGATATCCCGAGCACCACCCTGATTACGCAGACGCAGAGAGGCTGGATGGCAAGCATCACCAGGATCTTGAGCCTGATGGGATCGGCAAGTGCGCGGTAAAGAGCGCTCTCCCGCTCCAGCGCCTCATCGCGCGGAAGGCTTCCGGTCAGCCCCATGATCCCGCCGCACCGCTCCAGCGCCTCCGCAACCTCCTGAGGAAGGGGTAGGGGCTCTTCCACGGACTCTCGTTTCTTTGCCACCACTGTAATCTTCCCGATTCACAGTGGTATGAAAAGAGGCAGTATATACCTTCGCCAGGACAGTTCACCGATCTACACCCATGGTCCTCCGGTGAGGCAAAAACCCTATCCGGAGACACTCCCTTATAAAAACCACATGATGCCCGTTAGAGCTACAGGCATACCGGATGAAAATCAGGGGTCACTTTCATACGAAAGTAGGTAAGAGGTGAGTATGCGATGAAGAAGAGAGTGCTCTTTGTCTGCACCCACAACGCCGCCCGTTCACAGATGGCGGAGGGCTACCTTAACGCCAGGTACGGCGACCGTTATCAGGGCTTCTCCGCCGGCACCAAACCCGGAAGACTGAATCCTTACGCCGTCAGTGCCATGGCCGAGATCGGGATCGATATCTCCGGCCACCGCGCAAAAGACATCTCCGAGTTCGATGGAGAGGAGATGGACTACCTTGTGGCCATATGCGAAGGCGGTCTCTGTCCGGTGTTTCCATGGGCAAAGGAAGAGATTCACCGTGAGTTCCCTGACCCCTCGAGACTTTCCGGCACCGAGGAGGAGATAATGGCTGGAATCCGGCGTATCCGGGACGATATCACCGCATGGATCGATTCGACATTCGGGGCATCAGGATAGCAGTTTCGCAGTTCAACTTTTGTTGAAATAGTAACCTTGATATCCATGTGCCGCACAATTAATTCAAACAAAATTGAAACACCCGGTAAACCTGCCGGAGCGGACGGGATAATCATGACAGACAAAAATGAGAATAAAAATACTGGCGGAATCGGATCAAGGCTGAAGACCATTTTTTCATCCGAATGTGGCTGCGGCGAGGGCTGCTGCGGCACCAGGATCGTCCCGAAGGATAAGAAGGAAGGCCCGGCGACGAAAGAAGAGTAAACACCCGGCAGCGGAGTCACCTGTGGACATCCTGACCACACTTGCCGTCGCCGGACAGTTCTTCGTTGAGATAGCCGCCGAACTTATCCTGCTCTTTATCGGCATCACCTTCCTCGTCGGGCTGCTTCAGGCCTACATCCCTGAAGAGCGGATACGGCGTGTCCTTGCCGGAAGGCAGCAGGGTGTGGGGAATATCGTCGCTGCAGGGTTCGGGGCACTCACCCCGTTCTGCTCCTGCTCGACAATCCCCATCCTGCTGGGGCTCCTTGAGGTTGGGATCCCGTTCGGGGTCTGCATGTCGTTCCTCTTTGCCTCCCCGCTCTTAAGCCCGGTGATCCTGGCGCTCCTGCTCGCGCTTGTGGGGGTGGTCCCGACGGTGATCTACTGCGCCGTCACATTTACCTCCGCAGTCATTATAGGCCTGCTCCTGGAGCGGTTCGGCTACGGGAGTTACGTCAAGGACGTGATGGTCGAAGGACGCCCGGAACCCTGCGATTGTGCAAGCAGCCACGGCGTCCGGATCCGGAGAGCATTCTCATTCGCGGTCAACCTCTTCAAACAGGTCTTCCCCTACCTCATCCTGGGCGCCGGGATCGGAGCGTTCATCTACGGGTTCATCCCCGGCGACCTGATCGTCGCGCTTGCTGGACCTGAGAACCCCTTTGCCATCCCGGTGGCGGCTGTTATAGGGATACCGATGTACATCCGGGTTGAGACGCTCATACCGGTGAGCGCTGTCCTCCTTGAAAAGGGGATGGGGACCGGCGCTGTGATGGCACTGATCATCGGCGGCGCCGGGGCGAGCATTCCGGAGGTGACGCTTATTGCGGCAATCTTTGAGCGGAGGCTGGTCGCCGTCTTTGTGGCGACGATCCTCACGGTCGCCATCTTTGCCGGTGTCCTCTTCCAGTTACTCAGCATGATCTGATCAGGTTGTGGAGCAGATAGAATGAATCCGGAAAGAGACGGTATAACCTGCTGTGCCGCAGACTCACTGCAGCAGGCCAGGATGGTCGAAGTAGGCGGGGTCAGGCTAAAGATGTTTGACGAGGTCTTCGCAGAGGTCGCTGCCCTTGAGAACAGAGACGACACCGCTCTCGGCGCGGAACTGGTTTCGAGGGTGAGGGAACATAACTGCATCCCACCCGGTGCCATGGGGCTGTATGCCACCGCACCCATGAAGGAGTTTCACTCCGGCCAGAGGTGATGACCGATGATGAGCGGCCGTAGCCAGATACAGTCGGAGGCTGCCGCCGGTTCCCGGCTTTCCCTCCTCAACCGCTACCTGACCCTCTGGATCGTCCTTGCGATGGGCGTTGGCATCGCAATCGGCTACTTCTTCCCGGGGGTGCCTGCAGCAATCACCGGGTTCTCCGTCGGGACAACATCCATCCCGATCGCCATCGGGCTTATCCTGATGATCTACCCGCCGCTTGCAAAGGTCCGTTACGAGGATCTGGGACGGGTCTTTCGGGACAGAAAGGTGCTCGGTCTCTCCGTCGTTCTGAACTGGGGCGTCGGCCCGGTGTTGATGTTCCTCCTGGCAGCGGTCTTCCTTGCAGACCGACCGGAGTTCATGTACGGTCTGATCCTGGTGGGACTTGCCCGGTGCATCGCGATGGTGATCGTCTGGAATGACCTTGCATGCGGCGACCGCGACTACTGCGCCGCGATCGTGGGTGTGAACTCTATCTTCCAGGTATTCTTCTACGCCCTCTACGCTTACGTCTTCATCACCGTTCTCCCGCCGCTTCTCGGTATAGCGGCAGGAACGGCAGTGCCGATAACGATCGCAGGCGTCGCGACAACAGTCTTTGTCTTCCTCGGCATCCCATTCATCGCCGGGATTCTGACACGGTTTACGCTCCTGCGGCTGAAAGGGCACGTATGGTATGATACACGGTTTATCCCCAGTATATCGCCGATCACGCTCTTTGCCCTCCTATTTACAATCGTCGTGATGTTCTCAACCCAGGGCGGGAACATCGTCGCACTCCCCGTGGATGTCCTGCGGATCGCCATCCCCCTTGTGATCTACTTCCTGTTGATGTTCTTCGTCTCGTTCTGGCTCTCATGGAGACTCAAGGTAGATTACTGTAGAGCAACAGCGCTATCATTTACGGCGGCGAGTAACAACTTCGAACTCGCCATCGCTGTTGCAATCGGGATCTTCGGGATCGGGTCAGGCGTGGCTTTTGCAACCGTCATAGGACCGCTGATCGAGGTTCCTGTGCTCATTTCCCTGGTGAACGTGGCACTCAAGATCCGCGATCGGTGGTATGGTGAGGAGACGACAGAAAGATGTCCCCTCGATGCCAATGGAGGAGATGCACCATGAAGAAGGAACTCGTCATCGAATGGAGACACGTGGGAGAAGATCTTGATACCACCTGTGACCGGTGCCACGATACCGGAACGGCTCTCAAAGCAGTCATCTCGGAGATCAGCACCCTCCTTGAGATGGAGGGGGTCAGCGTCAGGCTGGTCGAGAAGGTGCTCCCACCAACGGCCGTCGAGGAGTCAAACTCCCTCCTCTTCAACTGTATCCCGATCGAGGATCTGCTGGAAGGCGTCGAGGTGATCTCGACACCCTGCGCTTCCTGCGCCTGCATAACCTGTGAAGAGGACACAGAGTGCCGGGCGCTCCGCTACAACGGGGAGGACTACGAGGCAATCCCACCGGAACTGATCGGGCTGGCGGCCGCGAGAGCGCTCGAGATGGAGTGATGGTGCTGCGCTATGGAGCCCATAACCCTGGTCACATGCTCCGGGCTCTCCAGCACGGGGAAGGTGACCGCCAGGGCCGGGATGGTGGTCATGCAGCGGTTTCCAGATAGCGTGGAGGAGTGTATCCCGGCAACCCGGCTCCAGGGACCGCCATGCGGCAGAGTTCTCGCTCTGGACGGCTGTGAAGATACCTGTGCGCTTAAAAAACTCCGGGAGACCGGGGTGGAACCAGACCTCCACATCGTCGCGACCGAGTGCGGGATCGTGAAAAACGGAATGGAAGAACCGCGGTTCGACGAGATAGAGCGGCTGGCGGGTGTGGTGATCGGGGCGATAAGGGACGGACGGCCAACCCCGAAGCCATCTCAGCCCCAGGGGCCGTAACAGCGCCGGAGTATCACAGGGACGTTCCGGGAGGAGTAGGCTCCAGCGGCGACTGCATCGGCGAGCACCGGAGAACCACCGGCGATACAATCCGCCTGCGGTGCTGCTGGCATTACTCTGGAAAACGCCTGCGCCTCCCGCCACTCCCATACAGCATCCATCACGGCATCGGCCGTAGCCATGACGCTCGCTGACCCCACGTCCACCACAACGGCGTTCTGGATGTTCCAGCGCTCGACAACCGTGTGGAGTAACCTGCGCCGGACAGTCCAGATCATCGGTGGATGGGGATGACCGACAAGTCGATCGAGCTGATCCGCCCAGACCGCACCCTGCAGCTCGAACCTCCCAACCTCGTCGACTACCAGCAGATCGGTAGACCGTGGATCGGGCGGTGCGAGCGCTCTCCGCCCGAACGCGAGTGCTTCCGGCCGGAAGTAGAAACGGCCGTGAACCTCGCAACGAGGGTCAGGGTCGATCGAACAGAGTTCCTCATGCTCACCGGTGGCCAGGTCGACCAGCGTGAAACCAGACCTCAGACCATCCCGCACATGGCCGGGGGCGATGATCCCCCGAACCCGAACGTTTGCGCCGACGGTAAGCCCCAGAACATGGTGCAGGAACGTCGTCTTGCACTGGCCCTGCTCGCCGGTGATGATGAAGACCGGCGCCCGGCCGCTCATCCGGGACGCCTCCTCTGCCGGATGCAGGAGTAGACGTTCGCTCCAGAATACATACATATGTTTTTGGGCTGCTTGTATAAATCAGTTTTACTCACCAATGTTGTTTAAGGTGTGTCATTAACAAACTCAACCAGCCCTGCCTCAATATCACCCGCCAGCAGTATAAGGAGTGGCGGACAATATCATACGGAGTTAATGGCTATGGCAGAGAAGAGAGTCGTGCTCCACACGACAATGGGCGATATCACTATCCGGCTCTACGAAGATATGCCGGTGACCGCCGGAAACTTTGAAAAATTGGTACGTTCAGGCTTCTACGACGGCACTATATTTCACCGTGTGATCGACGGGTTCATGATCCAGGGTGGCGATCCCACCGGCACCGGGACCGGCGGGCCGGGCTACACCATCCGCGACGAGTTTGTAAAGGGTCACTCGAACGTCCGGGGGACTGTTGCGATGGCAAACACCGGCCGCCCGAACACCGGCGGTAGCCAGTTCTTCATCAACCTTGTCGACAACACCTACCTCGACTGGGACAACCCCGGGACGCCGAGCGCCCACCCGGTCTTCGGCGAGGTGGTCAAGGGGATGGACGTCGTTGACAGGATCGGGAAGGTGAGGACGGACTCCAACGACAGACCCAGGGTCGCCGTCCGGATAACGAAGGCCGAAGTCGTGGAGCAATGAATCAGAGAGAGAGCGGCAACCGCCACCTGCGGACGGTCGAGGAGCGGATCGGCTACACATTCCGCAAACCATACCTGCTTGACCGTGCGCTAACCCGCCTTGCCTACACCCTGGAGACCGGTCTCCCCCCGGAGATGCACATGGACGCCCTTGCAACCCTCGGCGACGCCGTCATTAACGTCGTGGTCGTGGATGCTATTGTGGCGGCGGGAGTGCACGATAAAGGCGCGATCACCAACCGGAAGATGAACATGGTGAACATGTCCAGGCTCCGCGCCCTTGCAGAAGAGATCGGTCTTGCCGACCACGTCCGATGGGGAAAGGGTGAGGGCGCCCAGAGGGTCTGGACATCCGGCCGGGTTCTCGCCGAGTGTCTGGAAGCGCTCATAGGCGCTGTCTACCTGGACGGCGGTATGGAGATGGCCGCGGATGTGCTCCGGCGGCTCGGCTTCATTGGAAAGATTTAAAGGTCATCCCCTTTTTCCTTCCCTGGCGCCGGCAACCCCGGTCGGAGGGCGCATCAAGAGCCAGGCAATGATGAAACCGATGACGGCGAGGGCTGCAACCAGCGGAAAGACACCAAGGTATGTCCCGCTCACCGTCCGGATGAAACCGGCAACCTGTGGCCCGGCGATGGCCCCCGCCCCGTAGGCCAGGAAGACGACCCCGTAGCAGCGCGAGTAGTCGCACGTCCCGAAGTACGAGGCCGTCGCCGTCGGCGCGATGGCGAGCCAGCCGCCAAGACATCCCCAGAGTATGGCGAACGCAACGATGTAGGATGGCACCCCCGGCACAAGCCAGATCAGGAGAGATGCCACCGCTATGAGCGCAAACGTCAGCATCGCGGTCTTTTGAGGGGTTATACGGTCGGTGAGGCTCCCGAAGACCGGGCGGCCAAGACCGTTGAATATGGCGAAGAACCCGACGAGAGCCGTCGCAAGTGCGGCGCTGACCCCGGCAACCTCCGTTCCAACCGGCTGCGCTATCGAGATGGCCATCAACCCGGCCAGACAGCCGATGAAGTAACAGGCAAAGAGCCCGTAGAACGTCCCCGTCCTGAGCATCGTGCCCCGGTCGCACTCGCAGACCGGTGCGCTCCCACTACCGGGCGGTGGAGGCGTCCAGCCCATGGGTCGCCAGCCCGCCGGCGGGAAACGTAGCGGCAGGGCCGAGATGACCAGCAGGACGATGAAAGCGAACCCGAAGATCCGGAACGTCGTCATAACACCGTAGGCAGCGATCAGGGCCCCCGCAATGTTTGCGGTGATAAAGGCCGAAAACCCGAACCCGAGCAGGGTGAGCCCGACAGCAAACCCCCTGCGGTCAGGGAACCACTGGGTGGCCACGGCGACCGGCACACCATAGGTGATACCCACCCCGACGCCACCGATCACCCCGTAGACTATGTAGAGGGCCTCGACCGAAGAGACCGTAGATGCCAGGAGCCAGCCGAAACCGGTGAGGATCCCGCCGACTATCGTCACGTTCCTTGGGCCGTAACGTTCGATGTACTTCCCGGCAAGTGGCATCGCTATCGCAAAGAAGGCCAGGAAGACAGAGAATGGGAGGAGGACCTCCCCGGCCGTCACATGCCGGCCGAGCACCTCCGTGAAGTGCGCGGCAAGGGGCGCTGTGAAGACACTCCAGGCGTATATGCTCCCGAGACAGAGGTTAATGATCAGCCCCAGAGCGACGAGTCCCCACCGTCCCTTCTCTGCGGGCATGCCAAAGATCGCTGGTACTGTATCAGGCATGTATACCTACTCCTCCAGTGTGGAGATGTCACCCGGGTCCATGCCGAGTTCACGGGCTTTCAGGACACGGCGCATGATCTTGCCGCTACGGGTCTTCGGGAGCCTATCCACATACTCGATCTCGGCCGGTACAGCGATCGCTCCCAGAGTCTTCCTGACATGGCGTGCGAGTTCGTCCGTGAGGCCGTCTCCGGGATTCACCCCCACACAGAGAGTGACGAAGGCCTTGATTACGTTTCCTTTAAGGGGATCGGGTTTTCCGATGACCGCAGCCTCGGCCACAGCGTCGTGAGAGACGAGCGCACTCTCGACCTCGGCCGTCCCGATGTTGTGCCCGGCAACGACTATCAGGTCGTCTGCACGGCCAAGGACCATGATGTAGCCTTCCTCGTCCTTCACCGCCAGATCGCCTGTGGTGTAGCACCCGGGGATGGTATTCCAGTAGACACGGTAACGCTCATCGTTCCTGTGGACCGTCCGGAGCATCGCAGGCCACGGTTCCTTTATGACCAGGAACCCGCCGGTGCCGGGAGCGACCGGGTCGCCGTGGCGGTTGACCACGTCAACCACAGCGCCGGGGATTGGTTTTCCAGCAAACCCGGGTTTCATAGGCTCGCCGATCATCGTGGTGACCATGTGCATTCCGGTCTCTGTCTGCCACCAGGTATCGACGATCGGGCACCTGCCACCACCGATGACGTGGTAGAACCATTCAAACGCCTCAGGGTTGAGCGGTTCCCCGACCGAGCCCAGGACGCGGAGCGATGAGAGATCGTATTTCTTAGGCCACCCCTCGCCGTAGCGCATGAACATCCTGATGGCTGTGGGCGCGGTGTAGAAGATCGTCACCCCGAGATCCTGGATAATCCGCCAGTAGATGCCGGGATCGGGATAGTCGGGCGTGCCTTCAGCGATAACGACTGTTGTGCCAACCGCAAGCGGGCCGTAGACGATGTAACTGTGGCCGGTGATCCAGCCGGTGTCAGCGGTGCACCAGTAGATATCGTTCTCCTTGATGTCGAAGACGCATTTCGTCGTGTAGTACGTCCCCACCGCATAACCGCCGCAGGTATGTACAATCCCTTTCGGTGCGCCGGTCGAACCGCTTGTGTAGAGGATGAAGAGCGGATCCTCCGCGTCCATCACCTCCAGGGGGCATTCTGGCGCGGAGCGGGCCATAAGTTCGGCATAGTCGACATCCCTGACGGGGTCAAGTTCTACGGCCGGACTCGCACGCCGGAGGACGACAACACGCTCGATCGAGGGTGTCCGGGCGATGGCTTCAAGCGCGATCTCCCTGAGGGGGACGGTCTTTCCCCGCCGGTAACCGACGTCAGCGGTGATCAGAACCTTCGCCTCGGCATCGTTGATCCGCATCGAAAGCGCCTCCGGTCCGAATCCACCGAAGACAACCGAATGAACGGCCCCGATACGGGCGCAGGCGAGCATCGCGATCATCTGCTCGGGGACGAGCGGCATGTAGATGCAAACACGGTCGCCTTTTCTGATCCCGAGGCTCAAAAGCCCGTTTGCAAACCGCATCACCTCA
>Ga0116194_1001050_pt1 | contig 18496 bp, 18 predicted proteins | sample AD_SCU001_MetaG_FD_89887 | JGI IMG/M metagenome (GOLD analysis project Ga0116194, IMG submission 89887) | Active sludge microbial communities of municipal wastewater-treating anaerobic digesters from China - AD_SCU001_MetaG | ecosystem: Engineered > Bioreactor > Anaerobic > Digestate | place...
ACCTGGTGTTGGTGGTGTTGGTTTGCTGATTGTTGACCATGGTTTTACTGAAACATAGTTGGGAAGTCTTTTGTTTGTGTTGTAGAAGTTCATTATGCTGCTGTATGTGTAAGTTAATGTTTCATAGCGCATGGTACCCAAATTAGTGTTGGCGAAGTTGGGTAATCTACCATTTGTATTTATGAATTGATTGATACTGTTTGCGACGGTTATATACTGTGATTTGGTTAGTGTCCCGCTTTTTACAGATTCACTGGGTTTTGAGGGAACAGCTAGATTTTTAATAGTTATACTGCTACTGCTACCGCTGTTTACATTGGTCGTGCTTTTAGTTAACAGGTAAAGAAACTGTGGAGATGTCACATTCTCACTACCAACTGTAACTGTAGATGGTAGTTCCGCCTCTGTTTCCACATACTTTTTAACCTGACCAGAAGCCACACCAACCTGCTGATTACTTACATCAGCTGCCGATACAGCCCCCATACTCAAAATCATAAGCATTAACACAGCAAAAATTGGTAAAAATTTTTTAAAATTCATTAAATCACCTCTGATTATTAGGAAATTTTATTACCATGGTTGTCGTAATTATCTCCTATAAGGGAAGGATTATCCGGGTTATATCCGGGATTTTTAGGAACTGTTTCATCGTCATCTTCTTGTGACGAAGATTGTTGATTGTCTGAGTCAGTTGTTACGTTTTTTTGAGTTGTAGTGGTGTTGTTATCATCTGATATATTTGTGGTGTTGTTAGTGGTGTTGTTGGTGTTGAACATGGTCATGGCCAGTACACCTGCAATTCCTGCCAATACCACTACTCCAATTAATAGTAAGGCTATGTTTTGCCTCAATTTAAATCACCTGCTTCTATTTTTTCTATTTATAGTTCATTTTTGAGTTATTTTCTATTTCTAAATTTTATTTTATGAATGAGCCAATTATTAGGTGTATGAATAAGCCTAAAATTAGCTGATAGGTGTTATAACTACCATCTTATTTATATATTTCGCTAAATTTTGAAGTGATTACATGCTTATTTTGGAAAAATAAAATGTTATCAGGCATTATTGTGGTCTTGCTAATAATAAATAACGGAATTTTTGGATAATAACTAATACCCTTCATTGTTAATACTAAAAATAATAAGAAAAACCAAATGTGTAATAAAAAATTTATAAAAAAATAATCTCTTAATTAAAAAAAATAAAAATAGGATTAAATAGTTTAATCCTCTAATTCACCTTCCAAGAAATCCTCGTAACCTTGAAGGTCAAGTAAACCATGTCCTGAAAAGTTTATAATTATGTTCTTCTCTTCCCCAGTCTTACGGCACTTTATAGCTTCATCTATTCCAACCTTAATTGCGTGTCCTGTTTCTGGCGCTGGTACTACACCCTCAGTTTGGGCAAATATTTTGTTGCTCTCGAAGACATCTTTCTGGTGAACGGTACGTGCTTCTATTATTTTTTCATGGGCAAGTAGAGATACTTGGGGTGATAATCCATGGTAACGCAGTCCTCCGGCATGTACAGATGGGGCTATGTAATCATGTCCCAGAGTGTACATCTTTATCAGTGGTGTGAAACCGCATGTGTCACCGAAATCGTACTTGTAATCTCCTTGAGTAACAGTTGGGCATGCTGATGGTTCTACTGCGATGAATTGGCAATCCAGATCATCATTTAATTTGTCTTTAATGAAGGGGAAAGTTGAACCCGCGAAGTTACTTCCGCCACCGATACATCCCACCATCACATCAGGTGTTGCATCGATTTGATCTAATTGCATCTTTATTTCCTGTCCGATAATGGTTTGGTGTAGCATAACATGATTTAATACACTTCCCAGAGAGTAATATGCTTTATCATCGTTTAATGCTATTTCTACAGCTTCTGATATGGCTACTCCCAGTGATCCGGGGTGGTCAGGGGTTTCAGCCAGTATTTTTTTACCGAAATCTGTGGTAGTACTTGGTGATGGGATGATTTCTCCATCGTAGAGTTTGATGATGGTTTTACGGTAGGGTTTTTGTTGGAAGGATACTTTAACCATGTACACTAAACAATCTAACCCCATGAGTCTACATGCTAGGGCTAAGGCAGTTCCCCACTGTCCTGCTCCAGTTTCTGTTGTGAGCCTTTCAATACCGTCGTTTTTCGCATAATATGCCTGAGCAAGGGCAGTGTTTAATTTATGGCTACCGGTGGGTGACATGTCCTCACGCTTGTAGAATATCTTGGCTGGAGTTTCCAGATGTTGTTCCAGTCCTTTTGCCCTGAATAGGGGGCTTGGTCGGCCAATTTGTTGGTAAATGTCTCTAACTTCTTTTGGAATTTCAATCCATCGTTCGGTTGATACTTCCTGTTCTAGGACTCCCTTGGAGAATATACGAGGTAAATTTTCAATTTGTTTCCCTTCATCGGTCTGAGAGTATTCTGGGAATTCCACAGGTAAATCCGCATTTAGGTTGTACCATTTCTTTGGAGTGTCTTTTTCCGATAGTGTAATCTTGTACATAAAATCACATTCCTTAGTAATTTTTTCAATTTTGGAATTTATTTAAATTTTAATATCTTATGATTCAAACAATTGTGATTATTTGATTAAGTCTTGTAACTATTTAAACTTTGTTGAACATATTTGTACATAAGATAGGTTTTTTAATCCAGAATCCAATAATAATTCTCATGAAGATACTAGCCATAGATGTGGGAGCAGGGACCCAAGACATAATGTTGTATGACTCAGAACAACCCATTGAAAACTCTTATAAAATGGTTTTACCCTCACCAACCAGGATTTTTGCCGAAAAAATTCGTAAACTAAATAATCATCTGTATTTAAGTGGCGAGACCATGGGCGGAGGATCCATAAATAAAGGGATAAAAAACCATATTCATAAGGGATACAGGGTATTAATGACTGAAAATTCTGCACGGACAGTACGGGATGATTTGAACAGAGTTAAATCATTAGGCATTGAAATAATCCCTTCCGGAGAACACCCTGAAATTTCAGAAATGGAACTTACAGAGATAGAACTTAAGGACGTAGATTTAGATGCAATTGAGGAAGCATTCGATAGATTTGATGTGGAACTGGATTTTGACTACTTAGGAGTTGCTGTTCAGGATCATGGATATTCAGAGAGTATGGGTGACCGTAACTTCCGTTTCAATAAGATCAGCGAAAAACTGGAAACATCCCAGCCACCCGAGGAATTCGCCTTTTTCAACACTGCCCCCAATTATTTTACCAGGATGAACGGGGTTCTAAGAACTCTTAACGAATATGAGGTTGCTATTATGGATTCCAAGTTTGCATCCATCTGTGGGGCCACATGTGATGAATATGTTAAGGATTTAAATAGTTTCGTAGCATTAGATGTTGGTAACGGCCATACTCTGGCTGCTGCCTTTAAAGATGGTAAAATTTGTGGTGTTTTCGAACACCACACCGGTATGTTAACCACTGATAAAATAAACAGATTTGTTAAAGAACTGGCACTGGGAACTCTCACTCATGAACAGTTACACGGAGATGGTGGCCATGGGGCATGGGTTGTAGAACCAATTGGAGATTTTGAATGCCTGGTGGCCACCGGACCGCGAAGAGGAATCCTCAATGAAACACATTTTAATGTCCATAATGCAGCCCCAGCAGGGGATGTTATGATGGCCGGACCTGCCGGACTCATAAAGGCCATTCATTGTAAAACACATGAAGACCATTCATTATAAAAAATATCATTCATTATAAAAATAAGTAAAAGTTTAGAAAGATGATTAAATGATCCTAGACCCGCATATCCATAGCATATATTCTGGTGATGCCACGCCAAAGCCTGCGCAGATTATAAATAGGTCCAAGAAAATTGGACTTGATGCTATTGCTATAGCAGATCACAATACCATCAAAGGTTCTCAGGAGGCCATGAAGATTGCAGAAAAAATGGATGATATTCTGGTCATACCTGCCATGGAAGTTACCACCAGTAAAGGTCACATAGTTGCACTTGGTATAACTGAAGAAGTTGAAATGGGAAAATCACCTGAAGATACCATAGAGCAAATAAGATCCCAAGGAGGTATAGCCATTGTTCCTCACCCATTCGTCCGTTACAGGGAGGGTTTATGTGATTATGTGAAAGATCTGGATTTGGATGCCATTGAAACTCTGAACAGCCGGTACATATTTGGTATATCCAACTGGCGGGCGAGTAAATTAGCAAAAAAGAGGGGCATTCCCCAGATTGGATCAAGTGATGCCCACTTTCTGGGTGCAATTGGTAGCTGTGTAACTGAACTCAAAGCCGATCTAACAACAGACAGCGTAATCAAGGCTATTTTATCTGGAAAAACCAACGTATTCGGTGATAGAACCCCATTATACCTCATAATGGAAGAAGTAATCAGAAAGAAGATAATCAACACTTTATAGGATACTTTTTTTTAACCTATCTTTAATAACTTATTTAACCCGTCTTAAACACTTTATTAACCCGTCTTTAACACTTAATCACCATTCTATAACTCTTATTTATCCCATCTTCAAATCTTATCAACCATCTTAAATCTTAATTAAACTACCTTTAAATCATAAGACAAAGTAAATGAGTTTCATGTTACTGGATTTACAATCTCAGGTGTATGAATTCGTTACCACCCACCTGATCTACTTTGGCCAGGGTTACAATATCTTTAACACACTCGTTTTCGGCCTTGTATTGGGTATAGTTATAATTTTACTTATCAAGATGTTCCGGTACATTAAAAAGGACCCTAAAGAATTAATAATTCCAGTTATACCATTCATATTCTTTGGATCAAGTACCCGGGCACTGGTTGATAATGGCATCTACCCACTTAGCTACTTGCTAATCACACCGGGGATATACATCATAACTGGTTTAGCAACCATCATTACTCTTCTGGTTTCGGTTTACATTGAAAAGAAGACAAATCTAGATTACAGGTACCTCATCATCTTGGTGGGGGTGTTAATATGTATACCCAACATCCTGAACATAAATCAGATTAACTTGGTGGCATTAGCACAGGTATTGGGATCATGGGCGCTGGTTTCATCTGTTTTTATACTTTTAAGAAACAAATGGGATTTATTAAAAGACAAATTTAATTTAAGTGTTTTAATAGCTCAGTTATTCGATGCCAGTGCCACATTTGTGGCCATTGATTTTTATCCCTACATGGAGCAGCATGTACTTCCCAACGCTTTAATAGGCCTAACCGGTACAGCCTTGGTGATGTTCCCACTTAAAATCGCTGTAATATTACTTGCATTATATGTTATAGATAGATACATTGAAGATAAAACAATTAAGAACATGTTGAAGTTAGCAATCCTTATTCTAGGAATATCCACTGGCTTAAGGGATTTATTAAGTTTGATTATGGGTACTTAAAATTATAGGAACTTATATACGCTTCAATAAATCATAATAATTAATCACCTATCAAATAAATCAAATTTAAGGCGGATTTTTATGTATATAGACGAAGTTAAAGGGACTATGAAACTACCAGAAAGAGTTAGAATTTTTGACACCACCCTTAGGGATGGGGAACAAACTCCCGGTGTTGCCCTGACTGTTGATGAGAAAATCAGAATTGCAAAAAGACTGGATAATTTAGGTGTTGACACCATGGAGGTGGGATTCCCTGCATCTTCAGAAGGTGAAAGAAAGGCAGCCAGGGAAATAGTTGAACTTGGCTTAGATGCCCATATATGTGGTTTAGCAAGGACGATTAAAAATGATATAGATGCGGCTATCGACTCTGGAACAGATTATATACATACATTCATTGGGACATCGCCATTACATCGTGAATATAAGTTAAAAAAAGGTAAAGAAGAAATCTTAAACATGGCAGTGGAGGCTGTGGAGCACATTAAGGATCATGGTATAACTGCAGAATTCTCTGCTGAAGATGCAACACGGACGGAATTCCAGTACCTAAAAGAAGTATACCAGGCAGTGGAAAGTGCTAACGTGGATTATATTAACGTACCTGACACTGTGGGGGTTATGATCCCAGTTTCAATGCGTTACCTCATATCTGAACTTAAAAATTACCTGAAAGTCCCCTTAAGTGTGCACTGTCACAATGATTTTGGACTGGCCGTTGCAAATTCCCTCAGCGCGGTGGAAGCTGGTGCTGAACAGGTGCATGTTACCATAAATGGGTTAGGGGAACGTGCAGGGAATGCATCATTGGAAGAAGTGGTTATGGCCCTCTCTATCGATTATGGAGTAGATATGAACATCAACACCCGGCTCTTAATGGATGCATCCGAGCAGGTATCCAGGATAACCGGGATTAGAATGCCCCCAAACAAGGCAATCGTCGGTGAAAATGCATTCGCCCATGAAGCAGGCATACACGTCCACGGAGTACTGGAAAAAGCCGAAACTTATGAACCACTCACTCCAGAAATGGTAGGGCATAGCAGAAAAATAGTTCTGGGTAAACATACTGGTGCAAATGCTATAAAATCTAAATTAGACGAATTTGGAATAGAACTCACTGGTGAGCAGTTTGACCAGATATATGACCAGGTGAAAAAGCTAGGAGATAAGGGTAAATGCGTGACTGACGCGGATTTAAAGGCAATGTCAGAGACTGTTCTTGGCCGGGCAGAAAATGAGGTGGTGAAACTCGAAGGATTCACAGTTATGACCGGGGACAACGTGATGCCTACTGCAACAGTTAAACTCAACATAGATGGTAAGATAGGTACCGCAGCCAGGACGGGCGTAGGACCAGTAGACGCAGCAATAAATGCGATTAAAAGTCTGATGAGTGAAACTGCCCATATGGAGCTTAAAGAATATAATATTGAAGCAATTACTGGGGGTCCTGACTCATTAGCCGAGGTCTTTGTTATAGTTGGGGATAAAAAAGGAAATAACGCAATTGGACGCTCCGCAGCAGAAGATATTGTTCTGGCCAGTGTAGAAGCTGTTTTATACGCTATAAACAGGATACTGGTGGAAAAATAACTATAAATTTAATTTAGATAATTTTGGGTTGAGTGGAACTTGTCAAAATGATTATATTGGTAAAAAATTCCATCGGAATCTTTGACAAACATTCTATCAAACCATTTTAAACAATCATACTTGACAAACTTTTCATGGAAGAGGATTTACATCCTGTTATTGAAAAAAATCTTACACTCAAAACAAATGAGAATAATTTTTTGACCTAATTAGCAAGATCATGGAATCACTAAGAACCTGTAAACTATTTGGAGTAATCCGGGGTGTATTGGGAATTAAAGGAGCCATACCCTTAATACACGGACCCATAGGCTGCTATTATCACATAAAATATCTTTTGAGCATGCGCAGCAGCCGACCGGTCAGGATACTATCTACAGAAATGGATCAAAACGACGTAGTATTTGGTAGTGAGGATAAACTCCACCAGAAAATCTGCGAAGTAGATGAGAAATATTCACCACAGCTCATCGCTGTTTTAACTTCTTGTGCAAGCAGTATAATCGGTGAAAACATTGATAATGTTATTGAAAAGGCTAAAAACAATGTAAACGCAAATCTATTGACCATCAGCTCCGGGGGATTCGAAGGGAGTCAAATAGAGGGTTACATAGAATGTTTGACTGTTTTAATTGATTTGATGGACGAACCAGTGGAAAAGGTTAATACAAATAATGGTTTGGTCAATCTCATAGGACAATACAGAGGAGGCCCAGATTTAAAAATTATTAAGGAATATTTCGATAAACTGGGTATAAAATTAAACTGTGTTTTAATCTCAGGGTGCACGTTACATGAGATTAAAAAATTACCAGAGGCATCCTTAAATATCTCCATGTGTGAGGCTTCAGGAGTGGAGCCATGTGAATTGATGGAAAATAGATTTAACATCCCATTTTTGCATGAAAACCTTCCATTAGGTGTAAATGCAACAGCAAATTATCTCCAGGAAATCTGTAAGAAACTTGATAAAGAATACATATTTGCTGAGGATGAAGAAAGGGCGGAAAGGGAATTAAAAGCATATATCCCCTACTTAACCAATAAAAAAGCCGTTATTGTAGCAGGTGCAACCCGGGCCATTGCACTCACTGATTTTTTATCGGAACTTGGCATGGAACCGGTAATAATCTGTCTGGATTTTGAAGGAAAATACACAGATTTTAAGTTGGATAAGATAATTAAAATGAGAAAAATTAATCCAGTAATTCTTAAACAGCCAGACTACTTAGAAATACTTCATGAAACGAAAAAATTAAAGCCAGACATAATATTTGGTGGAATGGGTGAAATTGGGCTATCCGCTGAGCTGGGAATACCATTAATAGATGTTATGCATGGTCAGGAGTTAACATTTGGTTTTGAGGGAGCAATAAGGTTGGCTAAAAAAATAAGGGAAACCTTGGAGGCAGAAGAAAATAAACATCCAAACAAAACGAATCCCAATTTTTTTAGATGATACATGATTTTATTACTTTAATGGCGGTTATAAGGAAAAATTTTGTTAAAACTCCCATTTTAATCTCGTAAACTTTAAATAAGATTAGCAGATTAAAAACAATCATTGGATTTTCTTGGAGGTAAGTGAATGTCAGAGGAAAATATAGTATACATTGGAAACAAACCAGTAATGAATTATGTTTTAGCTGTAGTGACTCAGATGAACGGTGGAGCTCCGGAAGTTGTTTTAAAAGCAAGAGGTAGAGCCATTAGTAGAGCAGTAGATGTTGCTGAAATCGTACGAAATAGGTTCATAACCGACGCTGACATTAGCGGAATAGAAATAAGCACAGAAGAAATAATGAGCAACGAGGGATCAAACACCAACGTATCCGCCATAGAAATACAACTTAGCAAGTTATAATTGATTTAATGGGGCGAATCAATTTTATGGGCGTTCTTGTATAGGTTAATAAAGATCCATTTAAATTTTTTTCAATTCATTAATTTATTCTATTAATTTATTCTAATAATTTTTTTTTCAATTCATAATTTTATTCCATAAGTGTTTTTGTTTATTTAATTATTTTTTTACTTACATTACAAAAATAAAAAATAAATAAAATAGGGAAAACTCCCTATAAATTAATTTACCATTTTTTTAAACCTGGTTCTTAATATTCTCAGTGCGATAATCACTGCCACGATGATAACTAAAATTGTAACCAAGTAGTAAGCCCATATGGATATGATTGAGCTCTTTTTTTCAATATTCACCGCGTAGAGGTATCCGTCGTTACTTCCAAAGTACGTCATATTTCCATATGCAGCTGGGGAAGAGATTATGGGTGCATTGAAGAGGTAATAACCTGGTTCATAAGTCCATTCACTATTTCCACTGAATTTATTCAAAACATACAATTTTCCGTTATCAGCTCCGAAAACGGTCCGATTACCGGAAAGCGCAGCAGTTGATTGTATGGCAGCTCCTGTTTGTACCGACCATTTATGGGCTCCATTACGAGTGTCCAGACATGAAAATTGACCATTATCTGCCCCCACATAAAGGTTATAGTTAAACTCATCAATGGTGGGAGATGCTCGCACTGATTTGCCCATGGGATAGGTCCAGTTAACTGTTCCACTGGTGGTGTTCAAGGCATATATCTTTCCATCGTCTGAACCCACAAACATTGTTCCATTGAAGATAGCTGGTGATGATTGAACTTTATCTCCTGTTGTATAGTGCCAGATTAAACTTCCATTTTGCGCACCTATGGCATATATAACTCCATCATCAGACCCAATATATAATGTATCGTTAAATACATTTGGTGAAGATTTTATGGCTTTCCCAGTTTCATAATTCCATAGGAGGCTACCGTCATCAGAATTTAATGCGTAAATGTTTTTATCATCAGATCCCACATAAACTGTTCCATTAACAACTGCCGGTGATGATTCAACAGAGGCACCTGTTTTATACTTCCATTTTAATTCACCATTCGCTGCTTTAATGGCGTATATATATCCATCTGATGATCCTATGTAGAGGGTATCACCAATAACTGCAGGGGATGAAGTTACAGCGCCCTCTGTTTTATATTCCCATGCTTTTGTTCCATCCTCCATATTTACAGCATATATTATGCCATTGTCAGCTCCAAAAAATAGGGTTTTATCCATAATTACTGGTGATGATCGGATGCTGCTACCAGTGTCGAAATTCCAGAGTTTGGGGGCGAAATCTCCAGGCTGGACCAAAAATCCGGTATTATGGGTATTTTGGTGGAACATTGGCCAATCTACAGCTGATACAGGTGTAAATGAGATTATAAAAACTAAAAAACCCACCATAATCAATCCGATGATCTTGTTATTGTTATCAATCATATTCAATCTCCTAAATTATTTCCATTTTGTTTTGGTTCCTTTATATCCATATTAAATATCCCTGTTAAATCTAATTACTCCCATGATAAAGAATAATGCTGTGAATCCTAATAGAACAACCACATCTATCCATATGTCACCGATGTTTAATCCTTTTAACATTACTCCCCTTAAGGCATCGTTAGCATAAGTTAGGGGTGCGATGTAAGCTAATTTCTGGAATATCCAGGGCATGGTTTCTAAAGGATAGAACACTCCTGATATGAACATCATGGGCATGGTAAAGGGCATTATCATTTGGACATAATCTTCCTGGGTACTTACCCTGGCTGAGACCATGATCCCAAACCCTACAAAGCAAAGGGCCGTTATAATTAATAGAAAAATGGTAAGTACCATACTGCCGGCAATAGTTATATCAAAGAGTAATATGGCTGATCCAATAAGTACCAGTGCAGTGGAGGTTTGAATAACCAATCTGGACATTATTTTTCCACCCACAACCGTGGCTACAGAGGTGGGGGTCATGAATAACCTGGCAAGTTCACCTCTTTCCCTTTCACCTGCTAATGATTCACCCATGCTCATCATGGCACCCATCATAACTGTCAAGGCTATAATGGCCGGAACTAGGAAGTCAATATATTTTATATCACCGTATTGTTTGACAATCTGGAAGTTAATGGTGTTGGTGATACTTTGATAGTTGATGGCTGAAAGGGATGATGGGTTTGCTGTGGTTTGTGCTGTGGCTGTCTGTATTTTCGCCAGACCCATCTGGGTTGATATCTGGGTAAAGAGTGCTTGGGTAACTGGAACCAATGTCTGAGTCGCCATCTGATCTGATGAATCAACATAGATAGTCACTGCTTTTGATTGCGAACTATTGATGTCCTCATAATCTGAGGGAAGTATTATGGCTGCCTTTACCTGTCCATTTTTAACCATATCCTTTGCATTATCAGGATCCGTTATGATATCCTTAACATCGTAAAGTGCCATGCCTTTAATGGCGCTGAGTGTTTGATCGGTTATTGGACCGCTACTTTGTTTTACCACCACTACTGGGAGGTTGTCAATTTCACCACCCATACCATAACCGAAAAGTGCGATCATAAGGATGGGAAAAAGAAATATGGAGAAAAGACGTGGTTTATGCCTCCAAAGAACTAAAAGATCCTTTTTAAGCATCCACATAATTTTTTTGCCTTCTACCATTCTATTCACCTTCTACTTCGTGTTTGGTGGTTACTTTCATAAAAACATCCTCTAATGATGGATCTTTTGTTGATATGGAGGAGATACTTCCTTGGCATTTTATTATGGTATTCAAAACAGCTGTTACTGCATCTGCAGAGTTAACTATTTTTATACTAATCCTACCAGACTTAGTTGGAGTTATTTCAAATATGAAAGGCAATTTTTCCAGTTCTTCCATTATGGGGGCACACATGTTATCAATTTTTACACTGATTTCTCGGGCATTTGCTTTTTCTGATTCTATCATACTTCCTTTCAGTTTCTGGAATGATGAGATGTTATTGACATTGGAATTTTCTTCCAGATCACGCATGATCTGGCTGATGTTCAATCCAGTTTTTTTATCCTGGTTCTCCAGGATGTCATCTTTAAGTCCCTGAGGAGTGTCGTAGGCGGCTAATAGGCCTTTGTCTATTATTCCCACATGGTCACATAACATATCTACCTCGTACATGTCATGGGAGCACAGTATTATGGTGCGTCCTTCGTGGTTAAGTTCCTGAATAAGGTCCCAGAGCACACTTTTGGTAGTGGGATCCAGGCCAATGGTGGGCTCATCTAAAAAAAGTATTTCAGGCTGATGAACCAGGCTGGCTACTACAGATACTTTCTGTTTCTGCCCTCCGGAAAGCTGTCTTACCAATTTGTTTTGCGCGTATTTGATGTCAACCAGTTCCATCAATTCATCTATTCTTTCCTCTTTAAGGTCTTTTGGCAGTCCATAGTAGTCTGCGCATAATTCAGCATTTTCCCTGGCGGTTAAATCTCCATATAAACTTACTAACTGGGGAACCATACCAATTTTTTGCCTGACTTCATTGGGATCTTCCACAATATCATATTCGGATACTTTTGCAGTTCCTGATGATGGCTGGATTAGACAGGTAAGCATTTTAATGGTTGTAGTTTTACCCGCACCATTTGGACCTAAAAATCCAAAAATGCTTTTATCTTTTACTTTAAGGTTTAATTTATCCACTGCCAAAAAATCTCCGTATTTTTTGGTGAGATCAAAGGTTTCTATTGCATATTTCATAACATTCCTCAATTTTTTATTTTTTTAAGAGAAAACATGTCTTCCATGAATTCCTGATATAAGTCACCTGGGGGCTGCCTTTTAGAAAATAACCCTTTGATTCTTTCCAGGCTTTCTTTTCCTTCTGATGTTATTTCGTAATATTTTACTTTTCTTTTCCCGTGGTATTCCCATGTTCCATTTATAAGTCCTTTTCTTTCCAGAGCATGTAGTAAAGGGTATATCATACTGGCACTGGGCATTTTATGGTCAAAAGAAGTGGATTCGTGCAGTTTAGTCATGATTTCATATCCATGCTTTCTATTTTTACTTATAATCCATAGTATAATGATTCTTCCAAATCCTCTCATGAGTTCTTTAATCATCTTTCTTTCATGATTATTTAACTTCTTAATTTCCTCTTTGAATTCTTCATTGTCAATTTCATTATCATCAAAGGATTTATTTTCTAGATTCACATCATAGTGGGAATTTGAATCCTGTTTCATTCCATGTTCAACTCCAAAATATATACGTAAATTATATATCAATTTTTGATATAGTTTATCTGGATATATCGTAATATTATATAAACTTTCTGATACAACCATAAATGATAAAAAAATTGAAATGTCAAAAAATAATAAAGGATTATAATAGATTATAAAAGGATTATAATAATTAAAATCAGGAGATCAACGATGAAAATAGGTTTTTCCACACTATCACTCTTTATGAAATCATTTGAAGAATGGTTGGAGACTGCCTCCAGTGATGGTTTTAACATGATGGAAATACTCTGTGAAGGACCAAATACCTGGCCAAGAATAGCCTTAAGCTTTGGTAAAGAACCATTCCAGATATTTGAATCTTACGACATAGATATTACCCTCCATGCACCCACCATAGACCAGAACCCAGCCAGTCTCAACCCAGGAATCAGGGAAGAAACACTGATCCAGATAAAAGAAACCATTGATATGGCTGTGGAAACAGGAGCAAAGGTAATAACCACCCATCCGGGATTAATTCACAGATTAGAGGATCGTGTTAGGGATATGGGGAAAGAATACTCTATAGAAACACTGACTGAAGCTAACCAGTATGCAAATGATCAGGGTGTGATTTTATCAGTGGAAAACATGCCCAACAGATATGCTTACTTCTGCAACACAGCCCAGGAACATTCATATTTTATCAAGGAATGTGGCACGCATGCAACCGTTGACCTGGGTCATGCTAATACCAATGGGGATGTAGGATCTTTTCTGGCCCTGAAAAATATTAGTTACTACCATTTAAGCGATAACAACGGTGAAAAAGATCAGCATCTAAGTTTGGGAGAAGGTAATCTCAATTTAAACTTATTAAAAGGATTAGATAATGTAATAATTGAACTCAACAACTATGAAAATGTTTTAAAAAGCAAGGAAATTTTTATAAATTATAGGAAAGATGCACATGTCCAGTAAAGTTTATTTCGCTGATTTAAGATCGAGAAGCCAGTTCGATAATAAAGTGAATAAAATTAAAAGACTTTTTGATGAAAGTGGGTTAAATAAACTGGTTGGCATGAACGATTTAACAGCCATCAAACTCCATTTCGGTGAAAAAGGAAATGATTCATTCATTAAACCAATTTTCATACGGTCAGTGGTGGATAAAATATTAGAAAACAGGGGAAAACCATTTTTAACCGATACAAACACTTTGTATTATGGTAGCAGACATAACTCAGCAGACCACCTGCAAACTGCCATATTAAATGGTTTTGATTACTCGGTTGTTGGGGCGCCATTGATCATTGCAGACGGATTACAGGCAGAAAACTGGAAACCAGTTGAAGTTGGTTTAAAACACTTTAAAAAGGTTAAAATTGCAGGTGACATCCTTAGCTCAGATAGCATGATGGTAATGTCACACTTCAAGGGCCATGCCATGAGCGGATTTGGAGGGGCACTTAAAAACTTGGCCATGGGTTGTGCATCTGCCCAGGGAAAAATAGAGCAGCATGAGATGAACAAACCGGTAATTACAGATGCCTGTACTGCATGCGGAGTTTGTATAGGTGAATGCCCCACATATGCCATGTATCTACAGGATAAAAAAGCACAAATTGATTTAGATATGTGTATAGCTTGTAACAACTGTCTGGAATTATGCCCTGACTCTGCCATCACTTTAAACTGGGAAGATATACCTGTATTTATGGAAAGAATGATGGAATATTCATATGGTGCAGTTAAAGATAAGATGGGGAAGGTAGGTTACATCAATTTCCTAACCGATATTACACCAGACTGTGATTGTGTACCGTGGAGTGATGCTCCTTTAGTCCCTGATATTGGTATTCTAGCATCTACTGACCCGGTTGCTTTAGATTATGCCAGTTATCAACTGGTAAATCAACAAAAAGGGTTTAAAGATTCCCTGTTGCATGATAATTATGCCGAAAAGTCCGATAAATTTAAAGGTGTCTGGAAGCATGTTGATGCAGTTATTCAACTAAAATATGCAGAAGAAATCGGGTTAGGAACTATGGATTATGAAATAATTAACTTGAAATAAGTTTAATATGAAAACAAATTGATACTTGATACCAATTTATATTTTAAATTGATATTGGAACGTCGATATTTTCTAATTAAAAATTTAACAAAAACATGAAATCAAATAACAATACAAATAAGGAAGATCTACCGAGTACTAAGCGTATTGAAACTTTAGTAGATGGTATTTTTGCAATCGCAATGACATTATTGGTTTTAAATCTTAACGTTCCTCAAATTCCTTATCCTGCAACTAACGTTCAAATTCTAGATATTCTTACCCGAATGGCCCCGCAATTTTTTATTTATGCATTGAGTTTCATTCTCCTGGCATCCTTTTGGAGAATTAACCATTCTCAGTTCAATTTCATAGAAAAGGTAGATCAGGGAATAATGTTAATTACTATTTTCTGGCTGCTGTTGGTGGCGTTGGTACCGTTTTCCACGAACTTAGTGGGGGACTACGGGTACCTTACAGTACCAATGATATTTTTCCATTTGAACCTGTTTTTAATTGGAATTTTTTTTAATTTCAACTGGTATTATGCAGTGAAAATTAATTTAATTAATAAAACAGTTGATAAAAATTTTATAAAAAACCAACAAATTATGAATTTATATTTACCAATATGTGCAATAATAGCCACTGGGGTGGCTTTTATTTCTCCTGAATATAGTTCATTGGTTTATTTGGCTATCTTCTTTATGAAAAGATTTCATTGATAAAAAAACAATTTTAAGTATTTTGTATTATTCTACTGTAGAAGTATTTTTATATAAATTTTTTCTACTGTAGAATATATTTGCTCAAAAATTGAATGATTAAACACCAATAAAATTAAAATTCAATGTCCAAAATTTCCTTTATATTATGAATAACCACATCAGAGCTATTATACAACCTTTCTGGAACAAATTCCCCTTGTTGAAGTGTTAATACACCAATATCTGCCTCTTCAATAGCCATTAGATCGTTAGAACTGTTACCCACCATCATAACCTTGTTATTTTGTTTAAGTTTCCGGACGATATCTCTCTTTTGCCAGGAATCTACAGTACCGCATACATTATTATGAGGAATATGTATATATTCTGCTAACTGCTCTAATGATTTGGTTCTATCACCAGATGCAACGTAAATTTCCGCACCCCTACTCTTAAGTTCCTTAACCACCATGGGGACTTCATTAAAGATTTTACCACCTGCAGTAATTGTGAACTCAACTTCCCCACTATCGATGTTCATGATAAACCCTGATCCACTGCAGATTTGCACGTTGTAATGTTTTTCAATCACAGTATTTACGGTATCCTGGATATCTGAAACATGGGACTGGTCGTTTTTAATGATATCCAGTATTAAATCTTCATGGAAATCCATATTGGAGTAGCTTAAACTGATATTAACATTATTTTCCAGTAGGAAGTCATGGATTGTCTTGTCAGGATTTGCTTTCATTACACATTTTGAGGGATCTGTTTGCAGTACAACCAACGCCCTGCTGGGATTATAATCAACTACTTCAATGGAATTGACATGACCACAAATTTCCCCTGTTTTTATGTTTTTCAGGACCCTGTATCTCTTAATTAAGGTGCCTGAATTATCAAAAACCACTGCCTTCCCTTGTTGCATAAAATCACTTGAATTCTATAATTTTAAAGTTTTTCAATACATTCCGAGGTTTACAAAGTTTGCCTGTGCCATTATAAGGAAATATGCACCTAACACTATTAAAAACAAGCCACAAATTTTCATTATGATGTTGTAGTTCTTTGCACTAATAAGCTTAGATTCTCTACTGCTGAAAAATGAAACAGTACTGAACCATCCAAGATCAGCAGACCAGTGCCCTACAATAAATCCAATCAAACCCACCAGGCCTGCAATTTCCACCCCCTTGAATAAAAAAGCCAGGCCTATGGTAGCCCACCAGATGAAGAAGTATGGGTTAGAAATACTGGTTACAGCCCCTTTGAGGATAGATCCATATTTACTGGATGATTCATCCCTATCTGAAATATTTTGAAGATCACTCTTGGATTTTGCAGTGGTATAACCCATATAAATAAGCATAATACCGCCTAAAGTTCCTATTATTATTGCAATTTCAGTAGATCCAATCAGCCAGCTAAAACCAGCCAAAATGACGATTATCAAAATAAACTCCATAATAAAATGGCCTAATACCATCAATGGTCCTGCTAAAAATCCCTTTTTTACCGAGTCAGAAACGGTAACGGTTAGCATCGGCCCAGGCACTAAAGCTCCCGATAACCCCACACCAAAGGAAGTGAGGACAAACAAGATTAGCTCTAACATTTTATCCCATTTTAATTTGTATTACATATTTTTCATTGGTATTAAAAATATTGAAATTACAATGTCTCTTACGGTTATTTTCGGTTCCTCAAGAAAATTAATTGGTAGTATTGACTTCCAGTAAATTAAAGATTTTGACCCAAGGTATTGGGAATTTATTTTAATAAATCACAAGGTAACTAATAATGGTGGAAAATTACAATGGATTTACAGGAAAGATTCTGGGAAGTTGATTTTCTACGAGGAGTGGCAATCATACTGATGATAACCTACCACTTCATCTTCGATCTCATCTACTTCGGAGTATATTCTTTAAACATTTTTTCAGGATTCCTATGGTATTTTCCACGTTTAATAGCTGGTATTTTTATATTCCTGGTTGGAATTTCACTATATTTAAGTTATACCCGGACTGAAATATTAGGAACTTATGCAAGGGAACGGGATTTTTTCTTCAAATATCTTAAAAGGGGATTATGGATATTCTCTTTGGGCCTGGTTATTACATTGGTTACCTGGATCTTTATCAGAGGGGAATTTATCATCTTCGGAATCCTGCACTTCATAGGATTGGCCATTATCCTGCAGTATCCATTCCTAAAGTACAATAAAAAGTACAGGTACCTGAATTTAGCCGTTGGAGTGATATTCATAATAGTAGGAACTTATCTCAGCATGTTCACATTTAACTTCACCTGGTTGTTGTGGCTTGGATTCATTCCACAAAATCTTTTTACCCTGGACTATTTCCCGTTACTGCCCTGGTTTGGGGTAGTTTCAATGGGAATATTTTTCGCCAGTATCCTATACAGGGGTTATAAGAGAAGTTATAAGCTCCCTAATCTTTCTAATAAATTACCAGTCAGGATATTAACATTCATAGGAAGACATTCCCTGGTTATTTACTTCATCCATCAACCTATACTGATCGGTGTACTCTATCTATCGGGAGTTTTAAACATCTCTTACTTTTTTTAACCCCAAATTCA